>SXGU01011125.1_pt1 | contig 59414 bp, 36 predicted proteins | sample 3174531 | NCBI WGS metagenome assembly SXGU01 (sample SAMN11356863, study PRJNA531348) | freshwater metagenome | isolation source: freshwater sample F1-140 | place: China: Fuxian Lake, Yuxi | collected 2017-12-25 | reverse complement strand
CAACTTCAATCCCACCGGCCAGCGAAGCACTCCAACGCACAACCGTGCGGCTTCCATCCGCGACCATTGCTCCGCGTTCATCAGTCACAAGCGCCCGCAGCACCAGGCTTTCACCGGGCAGCAGGGTGCTTGCCAGCGGCGGGGGCATCAGGCTCACCGACGCCGGTGGTCCCGGCACGGGCGTGGCAGTGGGTCGTGGCGTCGATGTCGGCGGCAGGTTCAACGTCGCGGTCGCTTCCGGCGTCGCGGTCGATCCGATCGGTTCCGGGGTGACCGAGGGTGTTCCAATCCCGGGCGTCGCCGTTGGCGCCGCCGTGCGGGAGGCCACCACAATCGGTCTCGGCGTCGAAGCGATTCCTTGCGCCATCGGTGATGTGCACGAGATCGGTGTCGCTTTCGCGGCCACCACCGCCGAGGACAGCGCCACGGTCGGCAACGGCGTCGCAGTCGAGGCAATCCCGGTCGGCGCACCTCCGGAAACCGCCGCCATCGTGGTAGGTGTCGCGCCCACCACGGTCCCGGCACGCGTTGGCACCGACGGCACCGCAGTAGACACCGCAATCGCGGTCACGCCAGGCGTGGCATTCCCGGCCAATCTCGTCGCCTGCGCGGCACAGTACGCCGTCGCGGTCGCCAAGGCCGCCGGTGGCGTGCCGACGCCTCGTCCGGTCTTTGCCACCATCCGGGCCTCGTTAGTCGGCGCACTCAGCAATCCAAGCGCGTCGTACGACTTCACCACCGCGTAGTAGACCTGGTTGACCTGGGTATCTACCCAGTGGTAGGTCGTATCCTTGCCGGCATCCAGAACCGTGTCATAGATTCCCGGTAGCGTCCCCACGTAGATCTTGTACCCCGCCACACGTGGATCGGACGCCGCTTTCCAGCGGAAGATGATGCTACCCGATGAGAGTTGCAGGCCCGCCGGCGCCCCCGGCGGATCATTGATCGAGGTTGAACTGGTTACGGACCGCGCCGCCCCAGCTCCCGACTGCGATGCCACCGTTGCCGACACGGTAATCGTCTGCGCGGCCGTCGTCGCCGCAGGCACCGCGATGCGCACGCACGCCTGACCACTCCCCTCCATCACGGTGCAATCCTCGTTGGTCACACCGATCTCCGAGGAGGCCCGCGAGAGCCACGCCGACACGTCACCAGTGATGCTTCCGGTGGCGCGCCACGTCACCACCGCACCGTTTCCCGAAACGACGGGGCTTCCTTGCGAACTCGTCACCGACGCCGAGATCACCGTGCTTTCACCCGGTGACACCGTCACCGTGTAGGGATCCGGGGAGAGCACCACGGACGAAGCATTGGCTACCGTCGCCGAAAGGATTTGGGTCTGGAAGGCCCCACTGCATCCCGACGCACCGAACGCAGTCACCTGTGCCAGGTACGCACCATCAGGGACATACGCATCCTGGGCGTCACGTCCGTTCCAGACCCACGTCGCGTCCGTCCCAGTCCCTGCCGACGCGATGCACGGGCTTTGGACAATCAGTCCGGCACTCCCCGTGATGCGCACCTGCACCGTCTGCGCCGACGCACCGGTCCGCGTCGTGAACGTTGCCCCTTGTCCGGCCCGTGACGCAATTGCGAGTGGCCACGCCGCGGCAGACGTCAGCAACCCACCCGTCGCACTGCCGGTGATCGTCGCCTGCGCCGTCTGCACCGGCGTCCCGCCCATGCCGTCAACATCCGTGACCGTCACGCGCACTGGGTACGGCAAACTCAGGTTCAATCCCGTCACCAGCAGACTGAAGCCGGCCGCCGTCCGCACCATCGGGCACCGGCCACTATTGCCGGCCTGGCACGTGCCGAACGTCCCTGTCGGCGACACCGCCGTCTCACCCCACTCCGCAATCGCCGCGTTCCTCTGGTTCGCTGGCGCAAACCCGGCCGGTTTTTCCATGTCGCCCGTGAACGGGACCGTGATCGTCAGCGTCCCCGGCCCCGGCAGCACCGAAAGCACCCCGGGCGTCGTCCTGACGTCCGCCTGCCAGATCGATGGCACCGCGACAACTGGCCCGAAGACACCGCGGGCATCCTGCACGCGGGTCACGAACCGGTTCTCCACTGTCGGTTCCAAAGGCACGGCGAACGAGAAACTCACGATGCCAGCCGTCAGGGGTTGCGCCGCCACGATGGTGTCGACACCGGGGGATACCGTCCCGTCGGCGTTCACATCCCGCCACACCTCCACCGTCACCGATCCCGGGATGCCGGCACACACGCCCGGTGCGGGCGCAACCGTCGTCGGCCCGGGCACGCACCCGGCAATCGTCGCGGTCGCCGCGCCGGTCCACTGCGCCTGGCCCGGCATGGTGATCACTGGCGCCAACGGGGGGGCCACCACCGCCGAGGCCTGCACGGTGAACTGCCATCGGTACGCACACCCGGCCTCACCCGCGCACGCCACCGCATCCGGTGCGATGGCCGTGCCGTTCAGATCAATCACCGTCGACCCGACCGTCACCCCGTACGTCGCTCCCGTGGTCCACGGTGTCGCCGGGGTCGCCGTCACCACCGTGCCCGCACCGTTCCATGCATACCGGAAGGTCGTTGGCGTCGCGCACCCTGCGGGCAAACAGGTGATCCGGAACGCACCCTGCGCCGTCGATTGCGCCACCGGCCTGCTGAAGATCACCACGAAGGTCGATTCTGGCGCAACCCCGGTCTCGTTCGGTGCCGGAACCGTCGGGGCAAGCACCACCGGGGCCGGCGTGGCCTGCGCCACGGCCGAGACCGTGAAGGCGTGCCGGAATGCCTCGGTCGTGCAAGGCGTCGCCTGCGCCCCATCAGCCAGTGAGGCGCGTGGGACACACACGCCCAGCAGCGAATTCCCGGCCACGTCCCGCGCATCGCCCGAAATCGTCACCAGATAGGACGCCGCGCCCGTGAACGGCACCGTGTGGGTCATCGTGAGTTGCGTGTTGGCCGTCGACCACAGAGGCGTCAGAACCGGCACCACGCACCCCACCGGCACGCACGTCACCGTGACCGACCGTTCAACCGTGGCGCGGTCCATTGGTTCGGAGAAGGTGTACGAAAGCGGCACTGTCACCGCCGGGGCCGGACTGCTCACACCCGACCCGTCAAGCGGGGCCGACGTCGTCAGCGTTGGCGGAACCGTGTCGGACGTCCCGATCGTCGCAAACGCCGCCGCATACGCACACAGGCCGTCACCCGCCTGGCACGCACCGGACCCGGAGACCAGTACGTTGCCCGCAAGGTCGCGCACCGCCGTCGTCAGTCGGATCCGGTACTGCGTAGCGTTGCGGAATGCCTCCATCGGGTGCGCCACCAGCACGGTGCGGTTGCCGTTCTCGCCCGTCAGTTCCAGCCGGCTGATGCACCGCGTCGGGTCGTCCAGTTCGCACACCGACAGCCCGCCCCGCACCGTCACCACCTGCACCGGTTCGCTGAAGGTCAGCGCCAGGGTCGCCGAGAGCGAAACCCCCAGCTGGCTGTCCGCCGGGAAGATCGACGTCAACCGTGGTGGCGTGGTGTCGTGCACCGCATCGGTCATGAACGACCACGTCACCGCCCGTGCGATCGGCACACCGGTCAGGTCGGTCACCCGCGTCGTCACGATCACCGAATACTGGGTGTTCGGGAGCAATTCGTCCTTGAAATAGATGGTCACGATCCGGCCTGTCGGGTCCCACCCGAAACTCAGGTCCGACACGCATGCGCCGGCCGGCGGACAGACCGAGATCGCCGTCGGTAGCGTCGCCTTCTGCACCGACTTGCTGAACTGCAGCGTAATCGTCGTGTTCGGCGGCACTGCCACGGCACCGGCATCGGGACTCACACTGGCAAGGTAGACCGGTGCCGCCGCATCCGCATCCGCAGCCGTTGCCGGCACCGAGAACGTCGTCGCGAACCCACAGTCCGACACCCCCGCGGGACAGTCCGGCATCGACCATCGTGGCAACGGCACCTGGTTCCCGGCAGCATCTCGCGCCGTCGTCGACACCCACACCCGGTACGACTGCCCCGGCACGAACGCGACGCCCGGATGACTGACCTCCAGCAGTGTCGCCGACGAATCCCACCGGTGCGTCAGGCCCGTCACGCACGCACCGCCAACCTGGCAGATCGAGACCGCCGGGTTCGTTGCGGTCATGTTCATGGCCTTGCTGAACAGCAGGGTCACCGGTTGGTCCAGACGCACATCCCTGGCACCTGATGGCGGATCCCATCCCAGCACCTGAGGCACCGTCGCATCGACCGTCGTCCCGATCTGGAAGACCCATGACGCCGCTGTCACCACGTTGCCACCGAGGTCGGTTGCGCCATTCGTCAGGCCAACCCGGTACCACCCGCCCGGCATCAGCAACTGGCCCGGAGAAACCAGCATCAGTGTGTTCTGCGCCGTCCACTGGAAGGTCAGCGGCACCGGCGTGCCCGGGTTGCTGCAACCGCGCCCATCAAGACAGTTCCGCACCGTATAGGCCGGTTCCACCGTCGTCGGGCGCATCGGCCGGTCGAACTGCACCGCCAGCGTCGTGTTCGTGGGTATCCCTGTCGCATTCGGAGGGGGCCACGTCACCAACAGACCCGGGATGGACGGATCGGGCAGGACGGCGACCTCCACCGAGTTCGCCGGCACCTCGACAACCGTTCCCGAAAGTTCGTCATACCGCAGGGCCCGCACCACGTAGTAGTAGATGTCGGTTTGCGACAGGGCCGGGTCCGGGTCGTCGAACTGCACGTCATTCTGGCCCATGGGACCGCTCGTGTTCGCGAGGCAGAGCGCCGCCGTGCCAAGGTTGCACAACGCGAACTGGTCGGTGCCGATGACCTTCACCACACCGGACACGAGCGGCGTACCCGTATCACCGCGCCGGTAGACGTTGTACCCGCGCACCCAGGCCGCCGTGGATCCGCCTTGCGCGTCCATCGGAGGTACCCATGTGATCCGCGCCTTGCCGGGCGACGGCGCAATCGCCTGCACGCCCTGCGGGGTGAACTGGTATGCCGCCACCACCGAAGTCGACGTGAACGACCCGACCCCCGAGAAGAGGGCGTTGGTGGAGGTGATGCCCGCCAGGCTGAACCCGCTGATCACCATCAGCACGGCGCCCATCCCGATCGACGAACGGATCAGGAAACGGCGACGCGACGCCGCCGACCACCGCTTGACCAGCCAGAAGATCGACATCGTGAGGGCAAGCACAGCCAGGGTCGCGAGGACGACCACATCCCCGACCGTCATTTCACCCTGATCCACGCCCGACAACCTTGGAACCTCCGTGCCGCACCCGCCGCCACGCCGCTACCCGCGGCGGGCACACGCCTCCACTTGCAGTGTACTCGCCATCTGGGCGAAACACCGTGAATACATCACACTTCCCCCCTACAGTGCCACCTTGCTGCCCTCACGCCCGTAGAGTGCCAACCGGATCACGAACACCAGATACCCCCACAGCGAGATCCCCGCGAAGACCGCAATCGATGCGATGCCCTGCCCCGCGACCGACGTCGGCGAGTTCCCGGCCTCAACCCCCGCAAGCTTGTTCAGCGCCCACCACACCCCCTCGAGCGCACTCGTGAAGGTCTGCTTGCCACTCATCAGTTCCGCCTCGTACACCACCGCGCCAATGATCACCGCCGAACTGAACAGCAACACCAGGTACGTCTGCGCCGCCCCCCGAACATTCCCCAGTGGCGAAACCGACCTCAGCGACCGCAGTGCCTTGAGCGTCCGGATCACCCGCAGCACCCGCAGCAGGCGCACCGACTTCATCAACCGCAATCCACTCAGGTCCGCAACTCCCAGGACCGCCGGCAGAAGGAGCATCGTGTCGATGATCCCGAAGACCGCCGGAACCAGCGACAACATGTCGATGATCCCCCACACACTCGTCAAGTACCCCCTGCGGTTCGACGATGCGTACACCGTGCACACGAACTCCGCGATGAAGATCACCGACGTCACGCCCTCGATCACCTGGAACTCTTGCTCGTACTGGGCAAGCAGTTCCGGCACCGTGTCCAGCAGGAAGACCGCCACCGAGACGTACACCACCGCCATCAGGAACATCTGCATCCACTGGTAGGCCGCCGTGTCCTCCCGGCCGAACGCCCGCACGATCAAGCCTCGGATCCCCGGCGGCACCGGCGCAAGGATCGGCGCCTCGCCGGACTTCGGTGCCACGTCCGTCAGGCGTGTTGCCGTGCGACGCGCCAGCCAGTCCCGCGCCGGTCCGGCATACCACGTCGGCATCGGACCCTTCGCCACGGTGCAATCCGGACACCGGCGCAGCTCCTCGAACCGCGGGGGCAATGGTGGCGGTGGCGGCGGCGGTGGCGGTTTCGTGCCAGGCCTCGTCCCCGGTGGCAACGGCGGCGGCGGCGGCAACGCAAACCCGCTCCCACCCGCCCGCATCACCCCGAAGTAGATCAGCATGTGCCGCATCGAAAGACCACCGACACCGCCGAGCGATAGGTTCGCCTCAGCATCCGCCTCCGACGATCCCAACTGCTCGGTCAGGAACATCAGGGCAGCGATCAGGATCATGCTCACGAACATGAACGCGATCCCCACCCCCTGCCCAACCACCGTCACCGGCCCGATCGCATTCACCCCACCCAAGATGTTGACCGTCCACCACACGCCAGCCGCGATGTTCGGGATCGCCGTCTCGGGCGCACCTTCCTCGGCGAAGTACGCCAGCGTCGCCCCGATCATCACTGCGCAGAACATCGCCACCATGTAGGTCTGCAGGTCTGACACGAAAGACGATTGCCCCGCCTGCCTTCCCGCACGCGCCGCCTTCACCAGCTTCAGGACCCGCAGCATCCGCAGCAGCCGAAGCAACCGCAGCACGCGCAAGACCTCCAGGTTGAACACCGCAAGGATCGTCGGCAGGATCGCCATGAAGTCCAGGATGCCCCACGCCGAGAAAATGAACCCCCACTTGTTGCGCACCGCAAAGATCGTCGCGGCGTACTCCAGGAAGAAGATCAACAGGAAGAAGTCATCGATGTAGCCGAGCAGCCACCCCCACTCATCGTGGATCGGCCCGATGCTGTCGATCATGATCAGCCCGACCGACGCGTAGACCGCCGACACCGTGATCATCTGCACCTGCCGGTTCGGCTTGGACCCCGGCGCGCCAAACGCCTGCCGGATCCACGACAGCACATCACGAGGCGGGGCTAGCCGGGAGTTCCCCATCACGATGTCCGTCTCGCTGAGCACCTCGTCCGGCATCAGCAACCCGAACTGCGTCCCACACTCACTGCAGTAGCGCCAGGCCGCGTTCATCGCCGCCTCGAGCACCCGTTGCCGGGCACGCAGCGTCTCCCGGCGCGACTCCGCCCGGCGCAGGCGCGCTTCCTCACTGGCAACCAGACCGTCCCACACGATCCCCGCAAACCCGACCATCAGCACCAGCATGAAGGTGCCGGTTACCACCACAATGACCCATTCGAGCGCCTGGCCCGCCGTCAGTGCGCGCAGCATCGGGATGAACCCCGACGGCGTCGCGGTCGGTTTCGGTGCCTCGGTCGGTGCCGGGGGTGGGGTCCTGGTCACCGTCGCCGGGACATCGGTCGGCGTCACCGTCGAAGTCACTGTCGCCGTCGCCGTCGCCGTCACCGTCTCGGTCGCGGTTGCCGTCTCGGTCGGCGTCACCGTCTCGGTCGGTGTCACCGTCGGCGTCACCGTGATCGTCGGTGACGGCACGAACGCCGCCTCGGTCGCATTCGCGTTCTGTTCGTCCAGCAGCGACTTCACCGTCGCGACCGCCGGAATGATCGTCGCTGTCGGTATCCGGTTGCTTGGCACCAGCGTCGCCGTCGGGATGGCGTAGGGCTTCGCGGCCACCGTCAGCGTCGGCGGGGCCGCCCCAAGCCTCGTCGCCGTCGGTTGCGGGGTTGGCGAAAGGGTCGGTGCCGGGGTCGATGTCACGACCGTTGCCGTCACCGTTGGCGACCCGACCGGCATCGCCCGGATCACGCGGACCCGCACCGCATCGCGCGCGCGCGTGCCATCGGCATTCAGCACTGAGGCACCGATCTCCACCGTGAAGCCCGTCGGCGCCCGCGGTGGCACCTGCACCAGGATGCACGTCTCCCCAGAACCAGATTCGACCGGACACCGCCCGAAGACCGAATTGATGGGCACCCCCACCGTCGTCGTCAGTTTCGGGTCGATCCAGTCCAGCAGTTTCAGTGCGACGTCACCGACCGGTGGCGTGTTCTCCACCGACCGGATTGTCCAGTTGACACTCGCCGCACCGTTCGCGAGCGGTGCCCCCGAGGCATCCATCAGCCTCGCACGCACCCGGAATGCCGGGTCGCCCGGGGCGAGTGTCACCTCATTCGGCGACACCGAGACCATCGCAACCGTCGGCGGGGACTGCACCTGCGCCACGGCCACCGGCAGGCGGACGAATGACATCGTCACCTGCACCACCACGATCATGCACGCGCCTAGCCACCACGTCCACGCCGACGTGTCGGCACGCCCCGGCCTGACCTTCCGGTCACCGGTGTGTCGATGCAGATGCGTCCCTGGCAGCGAGTGTCTTCCGGACATTCGTCAGTCTGCGCGGATGCGGCCGCGCACCGGTGCAGACCCCCAAGGGCCTGCCTTCCGCAGATGGTGACGGTACGGCGCGCGAAAGGTTGCCGACCCGGGTTGCCGGTTGGCGACGAACCACCGCGCCGTGCGGTGTCAGCGACCGGTCCACGCCGGGTAGCACAAGGCGGGAGTGGTGCTGTCACCACCCCCGCCCGGATGTGCAGGTAGGAAGATGAGGCGTCCGAACCGGTCAGGCGACCACGCGTCCGCGGCCACGGCCCTGCCGACGACGGGCCTGCAGACCGGCCCCGGACCCGTTGCTGACGAGTACTGCGTTGTCGGGCACCAACGAAGAGTTCATCGCGAAGATCGTGCCATTGCCGTCAAGCGCCTGTCCCGCCGGGACCAGGCTTGAACGCTCTGCCCCGGCGTTGTTCTGGGTGAAGGTCACCCCAACCGGTTCGACCGCGGTAAACGCCACCGTGTAGCTGGCTGCCATCGGCACCGCCCTGCCGGCCGCGTTCACCGAGTTGTCCCCGGCACCGCCGCACGGCACCTGCACCACCGCATTCACCCCATTGATAACCGCGGTGGCATCACAGGTCTTGACGATCAGCGAGGTTGGACTCGCCTCGGTCACTGCGGCAATGGTGGTGGAGGCGATTGTCCCGCTTGCACTCACCGTGAATGAACTGCCGGACCCGGCAGTGACCGTCAGGCCGTCCGGGACACCAAGACCGTACAAAGTCTGACCGACCTTGATTGCGCCCGAGGTCACTGCGGAGACCGTGAGCGTCGTCCCCGAAACTGCACCCGTCACCAGTGCATCAGGCGTGCGTTGGGTTGACCACGACGGCAGGTACACCAGCAACGCGATGTTGTCGGTCTCGCCGGCGCCAAGCCCACCAACCCCGGCAAGCGACTGCGCCGGGATGTCGGAGACGATACGCGGGTTCGAGGCCGCCGCTGCCGCCATCAATTGGCTGTTGATCCGCGGGGAAAGGACCGTCGTTGGGGTCGATTTCTCGAAACTCGGACCGCCCATGAAGCACGCCCCGTGCGAGTCTCCAGTGAATGGCACAGCGCTTGCCGCGCCGGCTTGGGCCGTTGCATTTCCGACCGATCCGGGACCAGTCGCGCCACCCGTGCTGAATGTCCGGGTCGTGCCGTCAGCGGGTGCTGACCCATCGATCTGGTTCACGACCGTGAAAACCGTCGTTGATGTGACTACGGTGACCCTGACTGACCGCGCCGGAGCGTCGGCTGTCGGCGAATAGGTGAGTATCGATCCGACCTTGAGACCCGTCTGTGCCGTGGTGGCTGTCAAGGTGCCACTGCTGAGCGTGCCGGTGAACGAAACGTTGGCGATCGCCGCGTCTCCACTGGCCCCGATGACCTGCCGGGTGCGCGTCGCCGAGGTCGTCGCCAAACCATTGCAGTTCGGGTTCGAGAGGGTCTGTATCGGCACGCCGATCACCTCGGCGCCACATCCATTGGTAGGGTCTACCGCTGCCGTCGCGCATCCGGCAACGGAACTGACCGCCCAGTTCCCGTCCAGATCCTGAACGGTCGTGCCTCCGATGCGCAGGATGTCACTTCCCTGCACCGGATACGACGCCGCCACGAGCGGGCCGGACGCAACCGTGCCGATGTCCGCCGCGCCAGGCGTTGTCAGGATGTACGTGCCCGTTCCTCCAGTGCCCGTCCCAAGGGCACTGACCTTGGTTCCGGCCGGGACGCCAGTACCTGAGATGGTCTGACCTACGAAGATCGTGCCTGAGGCAACCGCTGTAACGGTGAGGGTGTTCACGTTGGACGCCGTGGCGATGGCACCCGTCAGGGACGCCTTCGTGACCGGCGTGCCCGAGATTGGCGACGCGGTCAACGCGGTCGGCAAGCCGAACATGGCCGGCGCGCCACTGAACGAGATGGTCTTGTTCTCCGTCCACGTAAACGTCAGCGTCATGCCGGACGCCTGCACCCTCATGCTAGGCAACGCCAACCCACCGCTTGCGTCCGGCAAGCGCATCGCTGTCTGCAACAGCGAGGCGACCTCGGTCGGGCTTTTACCCGCAGCAACCGTGACCGCCGTGTCCACAGGAGTACCTGAGTTGTCCACGACGGTAATCGTCGAAGACGCCGGCGTAACAACCGCGCCGTTGGCGACCGCCTTGACCGGGTTCACCTTCACCGAGATCGGTTGCCCGCTCAATGCCCCGGCAGTGACGAACACGATCGGCCGCCCATCGGCGTCGGAGGGATTTGAAGTGGCTCCGGTGCCCCCGGCATTGCCGTTCTGGACCGTTGGATTGAAGTCGCGCACCACCCCGGACACATCCGCTCCCGCGCCCGAGTCACCGCCCGGCCAGACCGTCTCCATCACACCCTTGACCAGGCGGACGGATTTCACCGATCCGGTGCAGTCGACGTTCACTGTGCCCGGGGCATCGCTGAAGCAACGCACCGCCACCACGCGCAGGCCTGCTACCGGATCCGACAAGGTCCCCTTCGCATCAACACACTGAGGTGTCGCCACCGAACAGTTGGAGAAGTTGTCCTTGATCGTCATGAAGTAGTTGACGTTGACCGCCCCGCTGTTGTTCGCGACGGCGGTGTTCGTCACCTGCACCGGCCGGACGAACACGTCACCCGGAACAAACCGCTCGAAGTTGAACGCCGTGAACGGCGCCACATTCAAGGCAATCGATGCCGTGATGAAGTTGTTCTGACTCACGATCCGCGTGTCACTGAAGAACGCGTTCGTGCTCCGGTCGATCGTCACCCCGGAGAACAGCATCGCGGACGACGAAACAAGCAGCCACATCAGCCACTTGTCCACTACCGAACCGCGAGGATCCTGGACCACCCACGTATTCATCTTCCCACCATCCCGGACCCACGGCAGGCGCCAACGTCTGGCACCGGACGTAGCCCGTCACGTCGTTTCTATCACGCCCGGAGGCATGTGTCAATGACCTGTTCCCAGTCCGGCACAGATTGCGCGTCCACACCGCCGCTTGCGATCGGTCCCCGGCGGTTACGAAAAGTGCAGGTGACAAAACACATCCGGACCAGTCAGCATGAGTTCGGCCCGTCGCGGCCGCACCGGTGCGTCGAAACGGTCGCTCAAACTCGCCGTCAGACCCTTGGCTTCTCTCTGGCGTCACCGACAAAGCTGCTCCACTCGGTGGGCATTTGCAACCAATCACTCATCGGGAGTAGCGTATGTACTAGTAGGGGTCAAATCAGGAGAAGTTTCCGGGCCGTTGCCGGAGGTTTTCCGCAAGTGAGGTCATCCCGATAGACCATAGCCAACTCAGGGATCACTAGGCGCAGTCCATGCAGACTGCGCAGAACCTGCCACATCGGCAACCGCGCAAGGTTGGTGAAGGAGAGGGCAAGAAACCATGAACAGCGAGCGAGCAAGCCGCATCGATGACATGGCAACCACTCTGCCGGACGACGGGTTCAGTACTGTGCCCATCATCAGCGCGTCAGCACTGCCTCCAACGGCCTTCGTCGGCTTCGACACGGCCATCATTGAATGTGCCCGGTCTCTTGGGGCCCTCACCCCGACCGACGAGGCCTACCCCACCACCATCGCCACCATGCGGACCCTCCTCGCCCGTCACGCCCCTGTCCGCATTGACGCAGGCGTGATCGTCGACGAATCCCAACCGGTCGGTCGCCTGCAACATGCCGGGGACATCGCCGGGGTCATCATCGTCATGGTGATGGCCGGCCTGATCCTCCTCTCAGGCAGCCTCTGGTACGAATGGGGCACCCCGCAGATCGAACCGGTCACGACCACCGCACCACCCGCCATTACGAACGTCCCTTGATCCAGTTCCCCACTTTCCGGGAGCGCGCCCGACATCCTCACCGACCCCCAACAGATCGTCCGACGTCGTGGTTCCAACCGGCACCATTGACAAACCGAACGAACGCTACGTTCGGTGAACTCCCTGACCGTTGAACGCCGGGACCCCAACGGTGCCTGTGGCCTCTCCCCGCCAGCAAAAGCCTGCGCCACCGGCGTCCGTGCGGACAGGCGCCCGGTCACCAAGCCGGTCGGCCCCTCGCGGGCAACGGACGCATCCAACCCCATGGACATGGACAAAAAGAGGCCCCCCGAACCATCACTGGTGCGGAGGGCCGTGCGCACACCCGGGCAATCCCGGCGAACTACCGTCGCGATCACCCCACCTGGGGCATGTACATCACCGGCACCGGCTTCGGGCGACGCAACTGTCGCACGACCACCAGTAGCAGGATCAGGGCACCGAAGAAGATCAGTCCCTCGCGACGGCCCGCCGCCCCGAGGATCAACCCCGCCACCGGCACCGAGAACCTCACCTTGCCCACCGTCTGGTTGCCGGCAATCGTGTAGTTGTCCGGGCCCGGCAACTGGTCGGCCTTCGGCGTCATCTTGTAATCGGCTGCCGTCGCACCCGTCTTGTCGAGGATCGCCACCCGGCGCACATACACCTTCCCCTGTTCCTGCGCCGGGGCGTAGACGATCAGGTCGCCAATCGCCAGGCTTTGCACCTGCGCCCGTTCCGCAAAGACCAGCGACCCGTACGGAACCGCCGGCGCCATCGTGCTGTCACCTACCGGGATCGGCCGAAGGTCGACGGCCAATGGAATGAAGACCAGTGCGGCGAGCAACACCGCGATCACGCCGATGCCGATCACCACCACATCGGTGGCCCGGTCGATCGCCCGTCGCCTCGGAGGCGTCTTCGGGCCGGGCATGCCACCTGCGGGCGCCGCACCGAAGCCACCGATGTTTGCCTGCACCCAACCGGGCGGTGCGGCGTTGGGAGACATCCCGGGAAAGCCGGGTTGACCTTGTGGCGCAAACGGGTTTACCGGTTGCGCCATGCCCGGCGCACCGGCCCCCGGAAGATACGGCGGCGGTCCCGCCGCATGTGCACCCGAGGGGGCCACCTGGATGGAGATGCCCTGCCGACGTGACCGGAAATAGCTGATGCCGCCCAGCACCACGATCAGGCCGATCAACGGGTACCGGATCTCTGGTTCATTGACCGATGTGGCGATGTATCCCACCCAAGGCACGGTGTACTGCACCTTGCCGATGGCGGTGTTCACCGAACGCGGTCCATCGGTCGTGCGCGTCGCGTCACCCTTGGTGATGTAGACCCGGTTCGCGCCTGCGCCCCCCTGCACCTCGATCACCCGGTGCGTAACTCGCATCTGGCTCTCGATCTGGTTGAACGTGCCGATATCGCCGACCTGCATTGTCTGGGCTGCCGATGGATCCACCACGACCACCGATCCGACCGGAATGGTCGGGGTCATCGACGCCGAGGTGACGATGAAACTCTCCCATCTCAACAAAAACGGCACGATGGTGACGGCGGCGAATACCGCGACGATGAATGCCGCCGGCACACCGACAAGCAACATGGAAAGCCACGGTCGAGGCATGGCGGGTGGACGCATCCCCGGAGGCGGCCCTGGTGCAACCTGTGGCGTTGGAGGTGCCCAACCGGCCGGGCCCAGACCCGGCATCACTGGTCCCGCCGGACCGCCGGGCGCTCTCTGTGTCATCTTGTCACCAAACCCTGTGCCGAGAACAATCACAACCCTCCAGTTGAAAGATTACGGGTACCAGAAACAGGTTCCACTATCCTCGGCTTCTACTAGCCGTAATAACGTCTCGGTCCCGGCAAAGTTCCCACAAGCCACGCCATGGCACCACTGAAGTGCATCGGCAAGCAACTTCGCTCTCACCCGGATAGGCAGATAGGCTCCCGATCCGCCCGCTCACTTCGCCAGTCATCCCCACTCACCGTACAACCCGGGCTGTTGGCGAACTCCCCGATCGTAACCACGAAACCCCGGAGGCCGGGAAGGTGCGGTTTCCCGCGCCCTCCCGGCCGTCCAGTCTGTTTGGATCTGTATTGCGTCCGGCTAATCCCGAACCTTGGAAACTGGCGGTTAACGTTCCCGGGACTGATCTGAACGCGTCCCGGGTCTCACCCATGCACTGAACCACCCCCACCATTCCTCCCCGGCGCCGTCCGCCCCGGATACCCGGAACGGACGGTTGGTTCGGATCAGTGGTACGGATGGTTACGGCGCGTTGACCTTGAAGACACCGGTCTTCGTCACCGACTGTCCGTCAGGAAGCACGATCGTGATGTCACGCGATCCTGTCGGTGCCGTGGACTCCGCTGCCAGTTCGACGCGCAAGACCGTGTCGAACAGGTTCGTATCGGTATCCGTGACGGTTTGGCCGGTAGTGGTGCCCGGATCGATGGTGCTAAGCCGGACGCTAGTCACCCGCACGCCCGTACCACTCACCGCCACCTGCGGAGCGCCAAAGAAGCCGGACCCATAGATGAAGATGGAAGTAGCGGCCGCATAGACTTCGCCTTGCTTGATGGAGGCATCACTCGTGGTGACGATTGTGGCGCCGGTGATGACCGCATTGCGCGTGACGTCAATGGTTGGCACGCCGTCGACGATGAACGCGTTCGGCACGATGATTTTGCCGCCGTCGGGATTCGTGATCGTCATCGTGACTGGCCCGGCGACCGCGTCGGAAGTGACCGAGAAGACCGCGGTCAACCGTTGCGTCGCAATGAATGGCTGGGCCAAGGCGACCGTCTGCGCTGCCGATGTGGCCATGTTGAGATCAACCGCCGCGTCCCGAGTAACGGTGGTTAGCGCTGCGTTAACCGAAACGCCCGCGTTGCTGAACTCGATTTTCGGCGTCGTGGTTGCCGCCTTCGCGGCGTTGACCATTGAACTGGCCGACCGAAGACCGAAGCATGAAGCGCAGTCACTGTCGGTGGAGGCAGCTACATCTGCAGCTACCGAAGCCTGCCCTGCCTGGCTTTCTCCGATCGTGCCGCCGTTTGCGCCTGTTGTCGAAGGCGCGCCAAGCGGGTCTGGCATCGGCGCGAACGATCCACGGACGAAGCCCGTGCCAGTGATCAGCACGCGACGGGTAGCCCCGCGTGGCAACTTGCCGACGACGTTGAAGCCCGCGGCCGGCGCACTTGAAAGCGTCGTCTGCGCAATGTTGTCCGCGACGATCCGGTTGGTGCCACTCGTGTACGACACCTGCGCGAATGTCGGCGCCTGGCTGATGCTGAAGTAGTTCGAGAATACGGCGGCGTCGCCGTTGGTCATGATGAACTTGCGAAGTGCAACCGTCGCATCGGCGGCGATTGCGAATGTGCCCTCGACCGCGTCACCCGCCGACGACCGGCTGATGACTTTCAGGTCACCGACCTGCGAGACGCCAACGTTGGTCGAACCCGTCGCGCTGTTGAAGCACGGGTCATAGGCTTGGTTAGTTGCGTTTACCGCGGATGCCGCGATCTGCGCCCCCTCGGCGTTGATCTGCTTGCTGCCGTTAGGGGAACTGGTACCGGTGGACACCGCATAGCAACTGATCTTGACGGTCGGCGGCAAGCCTCCCGCGGTGTTCAGGAAGGTGTTGGCCGAGGTTGCCTGGAAACGCAACTTCACCGTTCGGCCCTGAGCGGCGCTCAGCCACTGGGAACCACCACCATCAACCTGGACGATCTGCTCGATACCAGGAGCGGCGATCTTGAACAACGCCCCCTCGACGACGCTTCCATCAGGGTTGAAGACCTTCGCGGCCACAACGACCGGCGCGTCATTGACGTTTGTGAGGGTTATGTCCGTGACCGTGATCTGACCGGCGTTGTTCACCACCACCTTGTTGTGGTCGTAGCTGAACCACGGCTTGGCGTTGATAGTTGTGTCTGCTGCAAGCGCCCCCGCGGGGTAGTCCTTCGAGTACAGCGTCCCGATGGCGTCGCTGCCAGACGGGGCAGCCGCCTCTTTGTCGTAGCCCGTTGCGTACCACGTGCCGAGTTCGGTCCGGGTGTTGGCAAGGCGGTTCACAATGTGCGACTTGGACACGAAGGTGTTCGTCGTGCCGTTGACCTTGCCGTTGGTCATGTCAGCCGAAACCTGCACGAGGTTCGCCTTGGCAAGGTTTGAAACCGTGGTTGTCTTGCTGTAGACACCCAACTGGACGATCGACCCCTTCTGGAAACCGGACCCCTTGATCACAAGGGTGTTGCCGGTCGATATGCGACCGATACTGCCCGGGGTGTAGGAATCAATCGCCTGCGGTTGCACCGAGAGGCTATCCGAGAGGGCAAGCACCTTGCCACGAAGATCGAGAGGCAAGGACGGATGACCAGGGTTGGTGATCCGCACGCCGTACTTCGTGATTGTCCCGCCATACAGGTTGGGGGACTGCACCTCGAACGTCACCTGGTTCGAAGACAGGAAACCTACCGTGTTCTCTGTACCGGCGAGGTAGTTGTCGACCGCGCCGGTGGTCTTGCTGGCGTCCAGTTGAAGGACGCCACGCGCGCCGGAACTCTCGCCGTCGGTCGCCGAAGCGTACGCGGTCACACTGACCGTGTTCTGACCCGACCGCGCCACGCCACTCTGGCCCTTGAGGACCTCGCCGGTTCGGACGGCAAACGCCGTGGTACTGACGGTATCGAAGACACCAGTGTTGAGCGCGGTGCCGCCCGTCGCGTCAATCCCGCCCGTGCCCAGGATCTCGATCTTGGGACACATGCCAAACGTCGCGGTCGCTGCGTACTTCACGCACGGACGGCCGACCGCCGGGAATGTGGTGGCGTGATCGGTGAGAAGGGTGGCTCCTCCGTTGTCGACAACGCCGACCACGGCGCCGGCCTGGAAGCCAGTGACGCCCGGCACCGAGTTGGCGGCGGCAGTCGCTCCGACCACCGAGATGCGCTTGACGTCGGTTGCCAACGGGCCTGTCCGGTAGATGTTGTAATTGTCCGCACCAGGCACGAGGTTCCACGTGATCGTGGTCTGACTGGCCGTGCCAGTGGTCGTGACCGTGACCTCGGTGGACGGTTCCCCCTGATCCCACGACTCGTTGTTGGCCGGGGCGGCGGCAACGGCAGCGTTACCGGTACCGGTGATCGCCGACTTGCCCGCAGTCACCACGTACTTGTACGTGCCGGCTGCCATGTCTCCACCAGTGGCCGACTTCTCGACCTTGACGTTCTGCGGGATTGCGGTCACCTTGGCAAACCCGCGCCCGGTCACCGAGATGATCTGGCGCCCGTTGCCCGGCAGGAGGTTCGGGCTAAGTGTCTGGATGCCACCAGTCAGCAACGTGGCGTCCGTGCCCACGACCGCCGTGTCCGACGACTGGGCCTGGAAGGCGGCGTTGTTCGCCTGGATCTGACCGGCCAACGCCTGCAGGGTGTTGACCGATTGTTGCGCCACGTTCGCCAGGGCGAACGTCTGCCCGACCGGTTGCACCGCGGTGAAGGCGACGGTGTAGGAGGCCCTGCCACCGCTCTTGTTGCCCGCACCGCCGATCGGCACGGAAACCGGGTTGTTCTGCGCATCGACTGTCTGGCGCGACTGCACCGTCAACGACGTTGACGCCACCTCGTCCTGGGTCGACTGCGTCGACCACGACGGCAGGTACACGATCAAGGCAAAGCTGTCGGATTTGCCCGCGCCGAGGCCCGCAATCGTGTTGACCTGATCGAAGAGTGACTGGGCCGGGATGTCCGACACGATGCGCGGGGTGTCGCCACCGCCCGCGGCCATCAACTGGTTGTTGATGCGCGGTGAGAGGACGATCGGCGCGTTCTTCTCGTAGTCTGACCCGCCCATGAAGCAGGCGCCCTGCGACTGGGTCGAGAACACCTGTGGGGCGAGCGCCGCCTGGTTCACGCTGATGACCGTCGGGTTGGCGCCCGGACCGGCCTGCGAACCCTGGTTGCCGGTGGCGTTCACGACCGCACGGTTGGGCGCGTTCGTCGCGATGCCGTTGCAGTTGGGGTTCGATAGGGTCTGGATCGGCACACCGACGATTTCCGCACCGCAACCGGTGAGGTTCGTGGAGTATTGGCTTACGGCGATGCCACCGCAGGCCTGATAGCCGGATGCGGCTGCGGCACCGCCTGCGAGGGCCGCGCGCGCCCAGTTGCCGTCCAGATCCTGCAACGTCCCGCCGATGCGCAGGACGTCGCTACCTTGGACGACCGGGTTTGCGGTGTTGGTCAACTGGGAGGATCCCAGTTGCGCCGGGTTGTTCGTGTCGTTCCGACGCGGGTTGATCTTCACCGAGATCGGTTGCGTCGAAAGCGCACCGGCGCGGGCAAACACGATCGGCCGACCGAAGTAGTCGCTCGCATTGCCGCCGTTGGGCAAGCCCGGGAAGTTCGAGATCGCCTCGGAACCCGTCCCGCCGACGTTGCCGTACTGGACAGTCTCGTTGCGGTCGCGCACGACCCCCGCGATATCGGTGGTCGCGTTGGTCGCGCCACCCGGCCAGATCGTCTCCATGACGCCCTTGACCGGTCGGACGGACCGCAACGACGCACTTTCGCACGCCACGTTCACGGTGCCGTTCGGGTCAGAGAAGCAGCGGATCGCCACAAGGCGAAGGCCGTTCACCGGGTCAGACAACGTGCCCTTCGCGTCGGTGCACTTCGGGTCCTGCGTCGAGCAGTTCGAGAAGTTGTCCTTCACCGTCATGTAGTAGTTCACGTTGATCGCGCCGGAGTTCGATGCCGTGGAGTTCGTCACCTGGACCGGACGCACGAATACGTCCCCCGGGACAAACTTCTCGAAATTGAACGCCGTAAATGGGGTCTCATTCAACGCCACCGATGCCGTGATGAAGTTGTTGCCACTCACCACACGGGTATCGGTGAAAAACGCCGTGGTGCTCTGATTCACCATCATCCCTGCAAGCAGCAGGGCGAAGGCGGTCATCAGCAGCCACGTGGTTTTCTCGGCGAAGACGCTACCCCTGGGCTGTTGCCAGGTCATGCTGTCCATCGTCGCTCCTAAAAAACTACTGCGACGCCAACATAGCGTCGCCAGGGGACACACCCCTGCTGAATGCCAGTGTGGCAGTCGGATGACGCGCTGTCAATCCCCGTCCATCTGGACACCACGATGATCTTCGCCCACGCACCGCCGTCCCGTCTGTGACGTTTCTCACAGAACCCGTCCGGAATGAACGGAACACGCGCGCCGCTTGACCGGAAACCTTCCCCGCTTGACGCTTCCCCGCTTGCCAGACCCCATTGGTGACTCTGGCCGCACCCGCGGTGGCATCCGCGCCGCGCTGCCGCCACTCCGCGCGGCACGACGACACATCACGTCCTCATTCTCCCGCCCGACCCGGTTCGGCCCAAGCCACTGTCGCCCACCCGACAACGCCGAACGGTCCAGTGGGAGTTCCGTGGATGCAGATGCGCCTTGGTCGGCGATGCTTTCCCGGTCCACTCGGCGCCCGACCCCACGGGCATCACCGTCGCTCATGCGCCTGCTTCCCCTTCCCGCATCAGGCGGGACGGTCTGGGGACCGGCAGGGTCCACGCCGGAACCGCACATCTGGACGGGTGGGCCTGTGGGACAGGGAAGTTTCGGGCAAGGATGCCTGCGGACCCTTGTGGCGGGTGATCCACCCGGTTCCCGCCTGAACAACCGGTGGCCCCGCCTAGCCGCCTCGGGGCCACGCGCCCTTGGCCGCGGACCAGTCCGCCGGGAGGCAAGTCGGTTGCCCCCGCTTCGGGCTTCTACTCGGTGCCGATGGCGAAGAGGGCGAAGGTCACCGGGATGCGCGCCTGCGCCATTGTGGAGGGTGCTTCGGCTACCGCATAGGTGTATAAGAGGATTTCCGCCCGGCCACCATCCGCGATGCCTGGGGCACCCTTGCTCGTGGGAACCGTGGCCGTCGCTCCATTGAACCCGAGATCCTGCGCCCCATGGTTCAGGCCAGTCTTGCCACCACCCACCAAAAAGAGGAACGGGATCTTGGCGGTGCCACCCGACGGCAGTAACGCGACCGGCGACGTGCCCTTGACCTTGCCACCCTTCTGGACATTCCCCGCACCATCGAGGATGTCCAGTTCACCATTCGCACCCGGGCGCACCGTCGCCGCCGTCGGCAATCCACCACTGGTCTCGATGACCACCGAGGTCGCCCCGGATGGATCGACACGCGCCTCGATGAACCGCGTCGCCTTGTCACACGCCATCGGTGCGCCCTGGGCATCAGTGCACCGGAACTGAACGATGCGCACCGCCCCGATGCGGCCGAGATCGCCGGATCCATCGGCCGGCACGCTTGCCAGTGCAGCCACGTAGGGCACCATCGCCTTGGATCCGGCTTCAGCCACCACCATGATGGTCTGACGCAGGACCGTCACACCGGGAGCCAGGCCGCTCACCATCATTTCGGTTGACGCGACCTTGCCCGCCTGCGCGGTGAGCGTTGTCGCGGTGAGGGTGTTGACCGCCACGGGCGCAACGTCGACGCCGAATGGCGTGAACGCGTCGCGGTTGAGGATCAGGCCGGCGAGGAGTACCGAAATCACGGCCAATCCAACCCACATGATCGGCCCGCCCAGCGGACTACTCGGCGGCGGCGGCGCATACATCATGAACGGCGCCGGTTGGATGGCCGGTTCGGCACCCGCGCGCTGGTTCCTGCCACCGGATTGCTTGCCGTTCCTGCCCTTGCCCTTCCGGCCCGTTTGGGGGACTGGTGCCTGGGCGACTACCGGGGCCGGTGCGACTTGAGTGGGGGCCGGTTGCCCCACTTGCGGAACCGACGGCGGTGGCACCGCAACCACGGACGCGGGCGGGACCGGAGGTTCCACCGCCACCTCGTCCGCAGTGCTTGCCAAGGTGTCTGGCAGGGGTAACCCAGCCACGACGGCAGCCACGGGTTGCGTCGCGTTCCCCGCGGTTGCATCCGCGGGTTCGGCAGCCACCACCGAAGTCGCCACCGCCTCGACACTCGGGGCCACCGGGGCCATTTCAATCGATGGTGCCGAAGCGGGTGCCGAAGCGGGTGCCGAAGCGGGTGCCGAAGCGGGTGCCGAAGCGGGTGCCGGTACTGCGGCGTCACGTGTTGGAGACGCTTGATCTGCCGGAACCGGCGTCACGTCTTCTGGCGTTGGAATGACTGCCAGATTGACCGGACTCTCGCTGATTGGAGGTGCCAACGCGACCGGAACCGTTTCGGAAGAAACGGCGCTGCCGACCGCGTCGGCAGCCACACCTGTGGCAATCACCGGTTCCGCGACGGTATCAGGAACCGGCAAGGGGCCGGTCAGGTCGACGGCACCAGAGGTGGCTGACGCCGGATCATCTCGCGCAGGCACACCGTCCCACGGCCCTGCGCTACCGGCAGTGCCACCGGGAGGTGCGGTGGTCACAGCGCAAACCGCGCAAAGCAAAAACGAAACTGCGTGATCAATCTGGCGCCCTTATCGATGTCCATGGTGCGCTCGTTCCAGAGGTCTAAACGAGACTCGACCGCGGTGGTTGCATTCTTTCTATTTGGTACATCGCGTCATCGGACCACGTCCATGCCACCGGGCGTCTGGATGACCGAAAAGACAAAGGTCAGGGTGGACGACTGGCCTTGCATCAACGCCGGGGCGGCCCCGGGCAGGAAGGTGTAGATCGCGAGGTATTCAAGATCCCCCGTGCCCCCGATGCCCGCGGCGTTTGGCGACACCACCGCAGGCAACGAGAGCCTGTGGGAGCCATAGGGAAGTGTCGTAGCCGGGGTCTCGATGCCAGTCGGCCCGAAACTGCCCAGGTAGCAGCCTCCTTCGCCGATCGTCCGTTCGCACACGGTGCCTGTCGCGGCGTTCTGCGCCGTCAGGACCGGGACCCCGGGCACCGTGACCGCCGGTGCCGGGTTGATCCCCGGAAAGAGAAGGCCTGCCCCACTCACCATCACCCCGACCGGCATCCCTGTCCCATTGGATGCGTTTGTCGGGACCGGTGTCGACGCCGCACTGCCCATGTACGTTGGCACCGGCACCAACTGCGTCGCCTGGTCACACGGCACCGGGGCAGGTGCCTCATTGCGGCAACGGAAGACCGCGATGTGGATGCCCCCGGTCGCATCGCTATCGAGCGGTGACGACATCTCGGCGACGACCGTCATGAACAGGTTGACCGGGACGTTACCCTGGTTCAGCAGGCTTCCCTTGGACACCTGCACTGATCCTGGCAGGAAGTTCTGCACCGCAAGCGTGAACCCCGCCGGCTGCAACTCAACCACCGCGGTCTTGAAGCTGCTGATGACCGGTTGCGCCTGACCGGTGAAGAAGCCGGTCGTTGTCTGTCGCAACGCCACGCCGGCAAGCATCAGGAAGGTGCCGGTGACGGTCAGCCAGAGACCGCGCCACCCAACTGCGTCGGCAACAATGCGGAAGATCCGCGCCCCGAGACCGGGTTCCTGGACATAGGCGACATACCGGATTGGCACCTCATGGAGACGATCATCCCCGTCATCGACTGCATCTCCCGTGGGCATGCCTCCAGGCACCCGCTCGCGGTCAAGTTCGGGTGCCACTCCCGGATGCACTGGCGGACCGCCGACCGTCACGACCGCCCTCCCGGCCATTGCGTTCGCGCGCTGTACGCCCGGGCGGCAGCGTCCGCCTGTTCAAGGCGCGCCCGGCGCCACAACTGCCACACTCCGGCAACGAGATATCCGGTCAGGAGTGTTCCCGGCACAAGCACCAACCCGACCTGCCCGGCCGGTTCGTGGGCCATGTCGAACACATACCCAAGCCACGGCACCCAGAAGACCACCTGCCATGCCACCCCGTAGAGTTCGATCTGCCACGGATCAGGCACACCATTCGCATCTCCTTGCGTGCGGATCAACGGTGCCGGGTTCTTGGGATCCTCATTGATACGCAGGTAGACGATCCGGTGGGTGATCGTGACGGGCGGGGCGACCGGCCGCCGGTAGGTGATGATGTCTCCCTCCTTCAAAGTGATCGGCGCGACCGGTTTAGCCACGGCGACCGATCCGGCAGGCATTGCCGGCGCCATGCTTCCGGTCCGGACAATGAAGGTCTCGTACTCGAAAAGGCGCGTGCCAATCGCCAACGCTCCCGCACCAAGGGCAGCCGCGCAGGCGATGAACACGACCACATCCATCAGGCTGCGCCAACCGAAGTAGCGCCGGACGCGCGGCGGCGGGCCATACGGTGCCAGCATCACCCCGCCGGGGTTCATGGCAGGTACCCCCCGGTCCCGGGGAACGGTCCGTCCGCTCCTTCCTCCACCGCACGCGCCTTCAACTTGCTGCCGACCGTCGGCGTGAGATGCACCACGTACGGCGTTGGCGACATCCGCGGTTCCCGGTTGACTGTCGGCGTCGGCTGGGCCGGACCGGGAGTGGCGATCTCCCCGTGCGCCCCGTAGGGGGTCGGGCTCAAGCGCAAGTCCAGGTTGGGCGTGGCCGTCGGGAATGGCGTGCCGGCAATCTCGCCATGCGCGCCAACCGGCGTCGGTGTCGGCACCGGGGTGCGGGTCTTGGTCGCGGTCGGGGTGATCGTCGAGGTCGCATCACCTATGCCGGCCGCCAAGGTCGCAGTGGGGCCGGGTGTCGGTGTCGCCAATGAACACACCGGATCGTCCAAGGGAGCACTCTCTCCCGTCACGAACCACGTGAACCGGATGTTCGCACGCAACCCCATCGACTCCCGCGCGGCCGCTTCGGGAAGCTTCACCCGCACCCGCAGGAAATCCTTGCCCCCCGCCGGGAGGACCGAGGCGCGGTAGCCAAGCACGATGTCCTTGTTCAGGGCCTTGCACGCGAAGACGTTGTAGACGGGCGTGCCCGAACAGGTGTACGGCGACGGGCCGGTCCACTCTGCGGAGCACCGGTCGACGCCGATCTGGAGGCCATTGACGTAGTCGGTCAGCAGCACGGATGGCGATTGGTCAGATGATGTCGTCGTCATCTTCACCATGCCGATTTCCAGCGTTCCAGAGTTGACAAGGGTCACGATGCCGGTCGCCGATTCGCCGGCTAGCAGGTCCGCCGCACTGATGATCGCGGTGCCCGGCTTCTCCACGGTGACCTCGACGTATCCGGTCTCGAAGGAGTTGCCCGGGTTGCGCACCACGAAGGTCGAGACGGCATACGTCTCCTGATTGACCACAAAACTGGCCAGGCCGAGGATCAGCAACGCGCTTGTCAGCCACCGCCAGCGCCCACTGATCCGCCATTCCTCGGCGCGCATCGCCGCAATGACGTCGTCGCGGGCCATCACGGGCACAGTCAATGGCACTGGCCCTTGAGCCAGCGCACCCGCCCCCGCGTTCGGAATACCTGCTGCGGTTACCACGCGTCTGTCACTTCTCCGGTAGCGCCGGAGCGGGTGGGCCGTGCCGACGTCACGATCGAGCGACCAGCCTGATCCCTCTCAGCTAAGGATATCGCAGTTCACGGATACGCACGGCCAGGACGCCGAACGGTTCGAGTTGTCACGCCCGAGGCGAAGAACCAACACCGGCACGCAGCGGTCCCAGCAGCCAATCCGGCAGGATGTTCCGGACGGTTCCCATGACGGCATTCCAGATCGGTGCCAGCAATGACGTCGGCTCCGACGCGTCTTCCTCACCCACCGGTTTCACGTCGACAACTGCCGGGGTCGGGGTCACAACCGTCCTGACACCCGGGGTAGGCGTCGGGCTGATCTCCGGTGTCGGCGACGTCACTGGCTTGACCCGCTGATATGCCTGCGGAAGTTCCGGAGAGACTTCCTCGTTCCTGTACAACCCCGCCTGCTTGGCTAGGTCACCCCCGAGGACCACACTGATCTGCCCGGCCGATGCCCATGGCAAGTCTTCGAGCGAGTACTGGAAGGCTGCCCGCTGCATCCGCACCACGATGCTTGACGGGAAACGCGCCACGCTGACCGGCAGACCATACTGATTGAGCCAGTCGTCATCGCTGAAGATGTACTTCTGGATCGCAAGCATCGCCTGCGGGTCGATGTCTGGAATGGCGGTCCCGGCAAGGTCGCGCCCATTGAGGATGTTCCCGACGTGCAGGCGCAGGACCTCCTGGTAGGAAAGATCCTGGTCGACCTGCATGTCGAATGGCGGCGGCACATAGTGCACGTCGTTCAAGTAGGTGTCGTAACCCTTGGCATGGAGTTCATCGAAGACATTGACCACGACCGCCTCGTTCCGGTCGGCACGCCACTGCAAAACGAACCTCTGGAACACCTGCACCGGGAAACCGTCTCGGATGAACCGTCGGCTTGACGGGTAGCCGAGGCCCTTCACGCCACCGCGTCGCGCGAACTCGCTCGCGAACGATGCCTGCCCGTCATCGATCACCGCGTACCCGACCCCACCGCGCCCACCAAAGCCCGATGCCTGGGTGAAGAACCGCCCACCCTGGACCTCGTAATCGGCATCCGATGGTGCGTCGCTCAAGACGACGACGCTGAATGCTGATGTGCATTTCGTACTGATCGTCAGGGTTCGCGCGTCACCATCGAACCTCGCCGGCAGCAGGAACGCTCCGGCCGGACAGATGGGTGTTGCCTCGGCGGTAGGCCGCACGACCACGATGCCCAGGCGATCCGGATCGCTTCCGGCCGTCTCGAAGTCCGATGCGTCGAAGTTCATCCGGATCACTACCGGTTCGTCATGCTCGACCAACTTCCGGCCCGAGGTGTTGTCGTAGAGGTTGACCTGGATTGACCGGCGCAACTGCACCGCCCCGGCTTCACTGGCGGCCTTGAGGGCCGGCACCGCGTCGGTGATGACCACCGGGTCACGCGCCTCGACCACCGCCGACACCCCCACGCCTGGCGGCGCGACGAAGTTCACCGACGATGGTGCTTCGGAGGCACCGCCGAGGGAGGCCTCGCCAACGGTCCCGGCATTGGCAACGGCCGCTTGCAGGCTTACCCCGTTTGCCAGACCGATGAGACCGAAAGGCGTCGCGGTTGGCAATGGCGTCGCCGTCGGGATGGGCGTGGCAGTCGGCACCTCGGTTGCGGTCGGGATCGCTGTTGCGACCGCGACCGGCTTGGCCGGTGGGGGCGCCGGGGCCGGGGCCGGAACTGCCGTCGGTGGTGGCGCCCCCAACACCGTGAAACTGGATGGGATGCTGATCGATTTGCCGGCAATCGTGACCGTCACCCCGCGCGCCCCCGGGGTCGCGCCGGCATCGATCGCAAGGTCCGCCTTGATCTCGGACGCGCTTGACACCACCACGTTGGAAACCGTGATCCCGTCCCCGAATGCCACCAGCGCGGGTGGCGCGAACCCGGTTCCCGAGATGGTCACCGTGACGGTCGTGCCCGGCGTGCCACCATCAGGCGCAACCGTCGTGACCGACATGCCCATGACCACCGTCAGCCGGTTCGGCGCGGTCACCGTCGCACTCCCATCGCCCGGATCGAAGATCAGGTCCCGAAGTCCTGCCGTCGCATCTGCAGCGGCGGTCATGCTCACTTTCAGCAAGGTCGCCGAGACGAAGGTCGGCGTCGCGACCGTGATCCCGGCTCCCGATACCGACACCTTCGTCGTCGGCAGGAACCCGGTCCCCGCAATGACCGCGTCGGTGATCACCCCGCCTGGCGCGATCGTGTCCGGACTCATGTACGCAAAGGTCGGTGGCGAGTTGACGTTGAACGTGCCGGTCGGCGTCACGAGTACCGGAGACCCGTCACCGTTGTTGAACACCACACCACGCCCACCGGGGATTGCACTGCTCCCAACTTGGACGTCGATCTCGATGCGCGACGAACTGAGGTAGCGCGACCTCGTCACGGTGATGCTGTTGTCTGTCTGGCCATTGAGTTGGAACGACACACTCGCACTGGTCGCGAAGTTCACCCCTGAGATGACCAAGGTGCCACTCGATCCGATCCCGAGGTTCGACGGGCTGATCCCGGTCAGTGTCGGTGGCGTATTCACCGTGATCGCGTTGGGCACGATCACCGTCCCACCATCGGCGTTGGAGACAAACAGTTCGCGCGCACCCGCAGCTGCCGTGGTGGACACGTCAATCTGCCCGCTGATCAGTTGCCCGTTGACCGCACTGAGGCCGGGTTTGACCGTGATGCCACTGTTCGCACCGAACGAAACCACGGGGTTCGCCGAGAAACCACTGCCCCGGATCGACAACGTCACCGAGGTGGCGCCGCGTCCGACCGTCGTCACGCCCAACGTCTCACCCAACTGGATCGAACTGAAGCTTGGGGGCGAGACGATTGACACCAGGTCGAGGGTGCTCTGCACCGTCGCCCCGCCATCGTCATTGGTCAGCACAATCTTGCGCCCACCAATCTGGACACTGGCGTCGACACTCACCTTGGCGGTGATGCTTGTGGCACTGTTCACCACCACCGAGGTCACGCGGATACCCGCCGTCTGGTCCGGGGTCATGCCAAGTGCCGTGCGCGACCCACTCACGAAGTTTGTCCCGACAACGTTGATCGTTCTCTCGACCGCACCGACACCGATCTGCACCGTCTGTCCGGCTACCGGTGTGCCCGTGAAACTCACACCCGTGATCGTCGGGACATTCACCACCTCGAACGCGTACGGCGAGGTGGTCAAGAGGCTACTTCGTCCGCCGTCACCGTTGGTGACCGTCAGCGTCCGTTTGCCGGACTTTGCCGTGGCCACCTGGAAGGTGTTCAGGTCGAACTGCAGCAGCACCCACAGCAGATGATCATTCTTGCGTTCGGTCGTCACCACGGTGATGCCGTTGTCGGCGGGCGATGCCGAATCCGGATAGGAGACCGAAACGGTCACGCCGTTGTCGAAGTTCCCGCCACAGACCGCGACCCGCATCGTGGTGTCTGGCGACGGTTCGGTCGGTAGCGGGCAGTCCGGAGGCGCCGACTGTCCCGGGACAAGGGTGGCGGTTGCCGACGGCAGGGCCGTGGCAGTCGCTGTCACGTTCGGCGCAGTTGTCGGGGTGACCGTCACCGTTGGGAACGGAGCATCCACCGCGCCCTGGCGCCGGACCCGCGGACTGACCGCGTTCACCGACGGCCCTGCCACGACCGAGAAGACAAAGCAATCCGCCGTCGGTGTCGGGGTGGGCGTCCCCACGCCAGCGGTCGTCCTGGCGCAATCGAGCGATGACCGCTTCACCACAAGCGGCGTGCCGTTCTGCAGATCGATCTGCAAGGCCCGCGTCCCGAGGGTCGCCGTTGACGCGACGGTCAGCTTGACCGTCAGCAGCGTCCCGTCATCGTTCATCACGGTCTTGTTGTCATCGACCGACAACAGCGGGTCGACGGCGTAGGTTGTCTCGTTCAGGAACCGTACCTGCGGCATGAGACCCGTGGTGGAGAAGCCCTGCCCGGTCACCGTAACCGTGTATTCAACCGCGCCTACCCCGACGGTCTTCGGCGAGACTTCGGTGAACGCAAGGGCGGCATTCACATAGAAGGGAATGCTGGCCATGCCTCCGTCGGCGTTGGTCAGCGTGATCGTCCGGAATCCGACGGCGGCGCCGACGTCAATCCTGACCCCGAACGTGACCGTGGTGGTGTTCACCAGAGTGGGTGCCCCGACCGTGCTGTCGATAGCCATGTTGAGGGTCGACGAATAGCCGCTGCCGGATCCGACCTTGACCTCCACCAAATTGGACTGGAAGTTGCTGCCCCGCAGGGTGATCACGTAGCTGCGGTTCGCCCCGAGCGCCGATGGCGTGATCGAGGAGATGACGGGTGGGGAGTTCACCGTGAATGAACCCGCCAGGGTGGCGCTGCCACCGTCGGGGTTGGTCACCACGATTGCCCTTGTTCCGGTCACCGCAGACGCAGCGATGGTGATGTTGACCGCCAGACGAGTGTTGACCTGCGACGAGATCGCATAGTTCTGGATCACCTGCGAACCGGTCGTGTCGCTAGTGCGCGTGAACCGAACCGTGGCCTGGGGCGAGAAGTTCGTCCCCGACAGCGTGACCGTCTTGCTCTCCGCGCCTGCCCCGAAGTTGGTGTTGTCGGTAATCGCCGTGATCGTCGGTCTCGCCGTCACCTCGAAGGCGTTGGCGTATGTCACCGATCCCTTATCCGGGTTCACCACCTGCACCGCGTACGATCCGGTTGTCGCAGTCGTACCGACAGCCACCGTCGCGGTGAGGGTGCCACCCCCTCCGGCGACCGTCACCGCGGAGACGGTCACCCCGGCCACGGCGTTGCCCCCGCTATCGATGACCGACACGACTGGCACGGTCGCGCCCGCATTGGCGGTCTTGAAGTTGGATCCCGAAAGGGACAGCGTCTGCGCGCTGCTGTTCTGGCCGTACGGCACCGCCGACGTTCCCAACGAAGCATTCGATCGCCCAAACGATGTGATTGCCGGCCCGCTACTGACCGCAAAGGTTCCCGAGGTTGAGACCAGCAGAGAGTCCGGCGACGTGATCGTCATGGTGTAGGTATCGACCGGTGTCGTGGGTGAAACCGTAACCAGCACCGTCAGGCTGGTCCCGTTCGTACCTGCCACCACCTGGCCCGCCACGATGTCGGTGGTGGTCACCGGTGATGTCGCGCCTCGCCCGAAGGTGATGTTGGACAACGCATTGAGGCCGGTGCCGAAGATCGTCAGCGGTGCCGCGACCGCCCCGGCGCCAATCGCCGTCGGCGACACCGTGACCGAGCCGGTGGACACGACCGTCACGGCGTTCGAGATCGTCCTCGCGCCGCCATCGAGGTTGGTGATGAGCAAGCCCCGCGGCCCGCCGAGTGCCGTCGCCGGGACGACCACGTCGAACGTCATCGCATTGGGGGTGCCAACCGCTGACTTACCGACGACGGCCTCGACGTCCGCACTCACTTGGCCGGTGGCCGGCAACACGCTGACCGTCGTGCCACTGCCGAAGTTGGCACCGACCAGTGCAAGGGTCACGGTAGTCGAACCACTGACCGGTGGGTTCAGGAAACTCGGTGTGATGCTTGACGCCGTCGGCCGGGGCGTGACCGTCAGCAATCCGGCGAGAGAACACACCGGGTCGCTCCCCTGGTCATCATTGTCGACCTTGACCCAGACCGGGCCAGTCTCCGCGTCGGCTCCAATCGTCACGCTTGTGGTGAGTTGCGAGGTCGTCCGCGCCGTCACGCTCACTGTGGCAAGTGCAATGTCCGAGGCCGTGCCGACGGTGGTCGTATTCCTGGCTGTGTTGCAGACGACCGTCGATCCCGTACCGACCTGTGATTGCGGTATCCGTTGCAGGGCCACCTTCGCCTGCGGGCTGAACCCGCCTCCCGTGACCGTCAACGCCCGTGAGGTTGCACCCTGGCCAATGGAAGCCTCGGAGATAGCGGCGATGATCGGCGATCCATTGACCGTCAGCGCACTCGTCACGGAAACGAGGCCACCATCCCCGTTCACGACCGACAGGCCCCGAACCGAAGCCGAAGCGGTCTTGGTCACGCACACTTTCAGAACAAGCGCGGTGGCGGTCACCGAGGTGACGGTTGTCGTGACGTCGCCATTGGTGTTCGAGAACGTCGCCTGCACCGTGCCGGTCAGGGCGTTCGCACTGAAGCCGGTTCCCGGCACGGTGACGGCCACCCCCGGTGCCGAGACGTCGCACAGGCCGTACGGGTTGGTTCCCGCCCCGCGGCCAAGATTGCTCGGTGTGATCGCGGCAACCGTCACCGTCGGCGGCGCGGCAATCTGCAACTGGGTCAGCGCCGCGACCTCGCCGCTCTCGTCCCGATTGTCCAGAGAGATCGTCCGCCGTTCCGCCGTCGTCCGTGCCGTCGACGCGATGGCCATCGTCAGGGTCACCTGGGTCGAACTGTTCCACTGTGTCGTGAAGGTTATGTCGCCCGGGTTCGGGTCGATGCGCACCCGCACCCCAGGGAGAATGTTCGTTGCCGTCAGGTTCAGGACCGCGCCGGTTGCTCCCGATCCGTAGACCGCCTGCGACAGCGAGGCGGCTGTCGGTGCACTCGCTAGGGTCAGTGCATTGGCGAACGAGACCGTGCCACCATCCGGATTGGTGACTGTGACGCTTCGCGCACCGGCAACGGCATTCGCAGCGATCACCAGCGAGACCGTGAGCGTCGAGGCGTCGGTCCGGGTGACCAAAGCAACCGTGAGGCCCGTCCCGTCAAATGCAGCTGTAGCGTTCGGCTGGAAGTTGGTTCCCCTCACTGTCACCGTTCGGGTCCGTTGGGTCGAGGAAACACCAATTGACGTGCCAGAGGTCGTCGAACCATCCGTCAGGACGCGTGTCACCTCAACGGTCGTCACTGTCGGCAGTGTATTCGCGGTTACCTGGGCCGTCGCGTTGAAGAAACCGACGCTTCCCACCGGTGGCGTGATGCACGCAAACACAAACACCGATCCAGCACTGGCAAGCTGGATGGTCGCAGTAAAGCCTTGCGCACCGATTCCCGTGAGTGCCGTCGACACGGTCGTGGCGGTCGCGCAGTCGGCAGCCGTGGGTGCAACGGTCTTTACGCCAAAATTCACCGTCCCAATTGATGCAGGCGTCGTAGTGATCGAATTGCCGTAGGCGTCTTTCAGGAACAACGACGCCGTCACCGACCCACCAACCGCAAGCTGGGTCTTGTTCAACGCAATGGTCGAAGTGGAGAGCGACCGCGTTCCCGTACCGGAGTTCTCGAAGGCACCTGGCGTGGTCGTCAGGTCTCCCAAGGAGGTCACGCCATCGGTGATCCCGACAATCACCGCGCTGTTCGAGTAGCCCGTGGACGATTTCGTGATCGCACCAGAGAACGGCGCCGTCGTCGTCAGCGGCCGTACCCGGATGTTCGAGAACGCCATCAGACACTTCGAGGTACCTGTCGACGCCCGCGTGATCGTGATCAGGACAGTCGACGACGTCAGGTTTGTCACATCGGCCTTGGTCCCCGTGCCATTGGCCGCCGTGTCGCAAGTCGCCGCCAAGGCACCGGCAACCGGACTCACTGCCAGCGCAATTGCAGGGGACCCAGTGTCGAACTCGAACCCACTCGGCGCCTTGAGGATCAGGACCCCCGAACCAATCTCACCGGGACTCGCTTCCTCGATTGATGGCTGGATCGCCAGATTCGTGTACGCCGGAGCGCTACCCGAGGCCGCCTTGTCGGCCGACATCTGCGTGCCTTGCGCGCCAATGCCAACGGTCAACCGAGCGGCAGCGCTGCGTTGCGGCGTGGCGAGGAAAGTGAAGAGAGGGAGACCAAGCAGGATGGCCACAGCGATTGCGAGCGCCGGTAACGGATGGGACCGGGCGAACCGGCCGGGCCACACACCCGCTTGGCGAGAGGCACGTCCGGCCAAGGCAACCCGCCTGGATGCAACCTTGCTCTCATGCGAGAGCCTTGCGCGCACCGAGTGCCGGGCGTGATGGATCCCAATGAGGCCCTGGCGCGCAACATGCCGGATGGCCCGGGGGAAGTCGTGGCGGTCACTCAAGAGGCGTTTGAGTGGTGCCCATCGTGTGGTGGGGCCTGTTGCGAATCGTGGCGGGGCCCCTTCCGTGGTACCAGACGGCTGTGCTCCGTTGGGTTCGGGGCCGACACGGTTTGCCGGCGTCGATTCAGCAGTGGGCGCCCCGCTGCGATGGCCCGCCACATCTGTTTTGTCAGGGTTTCTGCCTTGTGCCGGGGACGTGTTCGCCTGCAGTGCGGGAGGCACGGCCTCCCGCCGGTCCACGTTTCCGCGTACCTCTTGCGGTTCGTCGCCGGTCACGTTGTCCAAATTGAGCCTTTGTGTCCGTCAGTCACAGCCCCACAAGCCCGTCCAAAAATCCACGGCACCACCCGGGCATGACCACCCGGTAGTAGCAACGCAAAGACATCCCGGGGGTTCCGTACCGTCGCCCCGGGACTGCCTCATCGCCGCGGCCGCTCAATCGCTTGTTTGCGTTCATCCACATGACGGGCAGGAGCCTCGCGTTGATGCACCGTACTTTGTGATAGTATTCACAAAGTCCGGCGCAAGACAGTGACGACGCACCGGACGGGAGGTCAGCACATGATCAGGCGGGAATGGCAGGTAGCAGCACTTGCCGGAGCGTTATTACTGGCAGCGTGTGGTGGAGGCGGCGCCAGCGGCGCCGATGCCGGGTACGGCGCCGCCTCTGGGTCCGGGACATCAGCCACCATCGTCGGGCTAGACAGCATGAAGTTCAACCCGGAAAACATCACGGTCAAGGCGGGCGCGCCCGTCAAGATCACGTTCAAGAACGCCGGCATGCTTCCGCACGACCTCATCACCGAAGGCGGAACGCAGAACGCCAAGTTGGTCAACCTTGGCGCAGGCAAGGAGCAATCCGGGACATTCATGGCATCCAAGCCGGGAACCTACGCGATTGTCTGCGTCCAACCCGGCCACAAGGAAGCCGGCATGGTTGGCAAGATCATCGTGGAGTGACCCTGTCCGCGCCCAGCCACTCATGTCGCTGGGGAACCGGCGCAGTGAGTGGGCCCGACTTCAATACATAAGGGGGGGCGCGGTCGCATTCTGAACAAGAAGGAGGCTTCCCGCCTACGGCGGGAAGTCTCCTTGCATTAGCGTCACCTATCGTTGGATTTTCAGCACTCGCTGAAGCCGCACGAGTAGCACTTCTGGCAACCCTCTTCGTACACCAGTGCCGCATCACCGCACTCGGGGCAGAGATCCGCCTTCATCGTCCGTGACGGGCCCTGTGCCGGGGAGACAACCGCCGGCACTGCAGCGACCGCTGGTTCGGCATGGGGGAGTTCATCGATGTGTGGTGCGTCGTTCCCAAGGAACTCGGCAAGCACCTGTGCCACCGCATCCGGCAACGACCGCACCCGGTTCCGCCCGATACCCAGTTGGCGCCCGCCACCGATGCCACTGAGCTGGTCGACGACCTCCTGACGGCGGTCTGTCGGTGGCAAGGATGATGGGAGGCGAAGGATGAGCGAGATCAACCGGCCGAGTGCTTCGGTGACCGATGCCGTGTCGCTACCTGCCTTGCCCACCTGCATGAAGACCTCGAACGGCTGGCCTCCCGGGTTGCGCGTGACCGTGGTGAACATCGTGCCCAGCGGGGTCGGCATCCGGTAGGTCACCCCCTCGGCGACCCGTGGGCGCGGATGCAGGTGTGATGAAGCGTGATCCGGAATCCCAAGACCCAACTGGACCGCCTCGGTCTCGGCGCGCGCCTCCGCAGATGGCTGCGTGGCCGGTTTCTCCGGGGCACCCGGCGGATCAATGTGCGAGAGGACGCCTTCACGGCACCCATCACGGAAATACGTGACGCCCTTGCACCCGAGGTCGTAAGCCATCATGTAGAGCGTCTCGACCTGATCAACCGTGTGGTCGTTCGGGGCATTCACGGTCTTCGAGATGCTGGAGTCGGTGTATGCCTGCACCGTTGCCTGCACACGCACGTGTTCCTCGGGCGTCAGGTCATTCGCCGACACGAACCACGCCGGTTTCTCGGTGTACGCTGCCAACGGGTTCGCGTTACGCCACGCCTGCAAGAGTGGGTGGTAGATGAGGTGCTCACCAGTCCGGTCGCGCCGCCTCATCGCAAAGTCGTAGACCGGTTCGATTCCCGAGGACACGCCAGACAAGAGCGATGTCGTGCCAGTCGGGGCCTGGGTGAGAAGCACGGCGTTGCGAATGCCATGCGCGGCCACCCGCGCCTGAATCTCCTTTGGCAACCGCTGGATGAACCGGCCCTGCAGGTACTTGTCCCGATCGAACATCGGGAACGGACCCTTCTCGGCCGACAGTTCGGTCGACGCGTCGTAGGCATGGTCACGGATCGTGGAGTAAATACGCTCGACCGTCGCCATGGATTCGGGCGTCCCATACGGCAACTGCATCTTGATGAGGGCATCGGCAAGGCCCATGGTTCCCAGACCAGTACGACGCGTACTCAACTGCGCCTTGGCGTTCTCCTCAATGAAATAGAGATTCGCATCCACGACGTTGTCCAGGAACCGCATGGCCACGCGCGACGTCGCCGCTAGCGCGTCGTAATCGAAGACGCCCGGGGCGCCATCAACGCTGTCATGCACGAACTGCGAGAGGTTGATCGCCCCGAGGTTACACACCCCCCATTCGGGAAGTCCCTGCTCGCCGCACGGGTTCACGCAGATGATCTTCTCGTAGTACCAGGTGTTCGCCTCGGTGTTGTAGCGGTCAATGAAGACGAGTCCCGGTTCTCCGGCCGACCATGCGGCGTGGCAGATCTGGTTCCAGAGGTCACGCGCCCGGACCGTCTTCTTGACCTCGCCGTTCCAGACCAGATCCCACGGGGCATCGGCCTTGACCGCAGTCATGAACGGATCGGAGACACAGACGGACAGGTTGGCGTGATTGATGCGCTTGAGGTCGCGCTTGACGTTGATGAACTCCTCGACGTCTGGGTGACTGTCGTCGATCATCAGCATCAGGGCGCCACGGCGCGAACCACCTTGCTGGATAACGTCACCGGTCGCGACGGAGTAGAGTTCAGCCCATGAACACGGTCCGGAAGCGGTGCCGTTGACCGTCTTGATGTATGACCCGCGCGGCCGGAGGCTTGAGAGGTTGATCCCGACGCCACCCCCGCGGGCCATGATCTCGGTCATGACCTTGAGGTTGTCCAGGATGCCGCCACGGCTGTCTTCGGGGCTCGGGATGACATAGCAGTTGTAATAGGTCACCTTGTGGCCGGTTCCCGCACCGGCGAGGATCCGACCACCCGGGACGAACTTGAAGTCGCGCAGGACCTCGTAGAAGCGTCCTTCCCAGAACTGCTGCTTCTCAGGGGTGGCCTCAACCGCGGCGATACCTCGGGCAACGCGAGCCCACATCTCTTCAGGGGTGTGTTCGATTGGCTCCCCGCGCTCGTTCTTCAGGGCATACCGGTCGGAGAAGACCTTCCCTCGTATTCCTTCAAGAATGGTCCGCCCAACCTCGGCAACCGTCTCCGCCCCGCTCTGCACCGCCGCCGTCACCGCCCCGCTCTGCACCGCCGTCATCATCGCCTCCACCGGAACTGGAAAGTACCCACTTGCGCGGGCCATGCACGATCTAGAAATAATGTTCTACCACAATCAGGCCAGACGTGCCTGTCATGTTATTGGCTTGTCATCTGCGGCCGCGCACGAATTCGGGCTTCAAACCAGACTCATCATAACTACTTGACTTCACTCGTCAGCCCGCGCCGGACACCACCGACATCAGTCTGCGCACGCCCTCTACCAGTTGGTCGGGAGGCAGGTAACTGAAGGCGAGACGAAGGTTTCTGGCCCCGCCGCCACGGGCGAAATAGCTCGCACCGGGGATGAAACTGACCCCCGCCGCGTGTGCGTCCGGGGCAATCCGGCCCGCGTCCATGCCTTCCGGCAAGGTCAGCCAGGTGAAGAACCCGCCCTCGGGTACCGTCCACGTCACCCCATCTGGCGCGTACTCCGTGAGTGCGCCAAGCATCGCATCTCGCCGTTCACGGTAGATGGCGCGGAGTTCACGGACATGCGCGTCCAGCCTCCCGGTCAGGGACGAGGCATCCGCTGCATACGTCGCGGCGACGTGATTGCCAAACGGACTGGTGCCTACGTCCACCTTGAGTTGCAGCAACCGCGAAAGCAGTGGTGCGGGCGTGACGAGGTAGCCAAGGCGCAAGCCAGCCGCAAGGATTTTCGAGAACGTGCGCACCTGGATCACGCAACCCGCCTCGTCCAGCGAATACAGCGACGGCAACGGTTCGCCATCAAACCGGAGCTCGCTGTACGCATCGTCCTCCAGGATCAGGAACCCGTACTCACGCGCCAGTTCGATCACCCGGGGGCGACGTTCCGCAGACAGCGTGACCCCCGCGGGATTGTGGAAGGTCGGAATGGTGTAGAGGAGCTTTGGCCGGACACCATTGATCCGCGCTTGGCGCAGGACGTTCTCTAGGGCGACGACATCAAGCCCGTGCTCGTCGATTGGAACCTCGAGCAGGCTTGCCTCGGCGTTGCGGAAAGTCTGGAGGGCACCGATGAATGTCGGGGCCTCGACCAACATGGTGTCCCCGGGGTTGATGACCAGGTGGGTCACGAGGTCGATACCCTGCGAACCGCCCGACGTCACGACAAGGTTGTCATGCGTGGCCGAGATACCCTCGCCGGCAAGCTTCGCGACCAGCAGGTCCAGCATCGCCACCGGTCCGGCAATCGGCCCGTACTGCAGTGCATTCGCGCCGTTCCCGGCGAGGACCGCACCGGAGGCCACTGTCAAGTCGGCGACGGGGAACGAACCCGGGTCAGGAAAGCCATACGTCAGCGGAATGACGCCGGCCGCGCCTCCCGCACCCGCGCGCATGAGCGGCGGTCCGGCCTCGGCGACCCGCCTGGCGAACAGGGCGGCGTAATCGGGGCGGGCATCACCGGCGCGGGTTCCCGCGGCCGGACGGTCGGCATGGCCTGATGCAACTGTCATGGCGCGATTGTCGGGCGTCCCACGGCTACTGTGCAATCCCTGACGTGACCCGGAACCGGTACCGCGGGGAAATGTAACGGCCCGGAGCGTCTCCACTCCGGGCCGGTCAGTGCCAGCAGTCTGGACGGGCGGTTCGGGTCAGTGCTTGACCTTGGCGAACGCCTTCTCGACGACCGACCAGTCGACATTCTTCCAGAAGGCCTTGATGTACTCGGCGCGAGCGGTGCCATAGTCCATGAAGTACGCATGCTCGTATACGTCGAGGGTCATGAGAGGAACTGCGCCCCAGACGCCCCCATGATTGTGGGCATCACCCAAGAAACTGTGGATCTTGCCGTCGGTGGGATCGTAGGCAACCGTGGCCCATCCCCGCGACGCCATCCCGCAAGCGCTGACGTCGGCGACGAATTCCTCGAAGGATCCGAAGTCGTGCTCGATCTGGGCGAGAAGCGCACCCGAAGGCTTGCCACCGTGACCACCCAGATGCCCGAAGTAGAGCTCATGCAGGATTTGGCCGTCGGCGTTGAACGTCTCCTCGAGCTTGAGGGCGCGGTACTCGCTGTAGGTCGCGGCTGCCTTGGTCTTGTCTGCCTTGGGGAGTGCTGCATCGATCTCGTTGCGCTTGTTCACGTATCCGGCGTAGAGGCGGTCATGATGGGCCTCGATCGTCTTCTGCGAGATGCCCTCGAGCGAGTCCTTGGCGTAGGTGAGTTCCTTGACGGTAAACGGCATTGTTCGTTCCCCTTGTTAGAACGCAGAAAATGTACGGTGAGATCGATACCATCAAACTCTATCGCCCCACCCAGAAAAGCGTCAAGCGCTCTGATGGAAATACCGGCCGGATGGCTTGGAAAGACAGGAGTTGCGCGCATTGTGACGACGGACCGCGCGTCGGGGAACGTGACAGGGAGCAACGGGATGAACGTGCTATGCACCGGGATGTCTGGTTCCGGCCGGACAAGTTACGTCAACGCGGTCCGGCGTCATGCCGAGGCACACGGACGACGCCTGCATGTATTCGATGTGCGCGAGATCATGTTCCACCTCGCTCACGAACGCGGAGACGACCTGCAGGAGGAGACGGTCCTCGACGTCTTCCCCACGGCACTCGGGGCGTACCGTGCCGCCGCGATGGAACGCATCCTCGCCTCCGTCCGGGGTCTTCCTGCGGATGAACCATGGCTGATCGTCACCCATGCCACCTTCTCGTGGAACTACTCGGTGGTGCCGGGCCTCGATGTCTATTACCTGACCCAGTTGCAACCGGACGCGTATGTCACCATCACTGACGGCATCCTGGCAATCCGGCAGCGCCTGACCGAGGAACGCTGGCGCACCGTCACGATCAACAACCTCCTCTGGTGGCGCGACGTCGAACGGTCGGCGACCGAGATGATGGCGGCCTGGCAGCGGAAACCACACTTCCTCATCGGGCGCAAACAGGGCCCGGACACCCTGTTCCGGCTGATGTTCGAACCCACTACCCCGACGGCATACCTCAGCTATCCGATGACCCACTTCGAGGGGGCTGACCTGTTTGCCAAACTGGAGAACTTCCGGCAGGAACTTCGGGAGCATGCCGTGGTGTTTGACCCGGCGGCCGTCGACGACTATTCAATGGACCGGGATGCAGCGATTGGCTTCTCTGACGGAAGCGCAACCGCGCGCAATACGTTCGAAGACGCAAGCGCGTCGCTCCGGGGGGTCGGGGGCACGTCGCACAAGACCGGGCGTGCCCGGGACCTTCTACTGGATGCCCGCGAGGACGGAGACGCCGACGGCGGACGTCCGGTCAATCCGGAAAACCTGACCCACGTCGACGGTCAGATCGTAGACCGCGACTACAAACTGATCGACCAGTCACAGTTCGTAGCCGTCTACTACCCGACCACCACGCTCTCAGCTGGCGTCATTTGCGAGATGAAAGACGCAATCCACCGGGGAAAGCGGGTCTACGCGGTTTGGCTACCGTCGTCGCCGCCGAGCCCGTTCTTCACCCGGTACTGCACCCGGTGGTTCCGCGATGAACGGCACCTGTTCGAATATTTCCGCGAGAATGGGATCGGATCCGAGACCGAACACGCGGAAACACCCGTGACCGCACCTTTCACCGGGGATCAGTCGCCGGCCAACTGATCCCCAACCCCGCCTTACTCGGTCGCTTCACCAAACTGGGTCTTCACGCAATCGAGGAACTCGCCCTTCATGAACGCGCCGGTCCCAACCGTCGCCAAGTAGATGAGGGGATCGTAGTCGTCGAGACCAGATGTGCTCGTGTATTCGGCGTGCGTCCGACCGCGCTCATCGCGAAGCCAGCGCAATGCACTGCCGAGCAGTGATGAGCCGAGGCCACGGCCGATGCTCTTCCGGCTGATAAGGACACACCACTCAAACGCGTCCTGTCCCGGACCAACATCGCGGGCATCGCACAGGCCCACGAGTTCGCCATCGCGGTACGCCATGAAGTAGGTCTGGGCAGCACTCTTTCCGGCATTGGCGACATCGGCATGGACCCGCGCCTGGATCTCTTCGGTCGCCCGGGCGTACATGTCGCCTTGATCCTCGGACTGCAGTTCGACGCGGAACCACTTCTGATCCTCGCGGGGTTCCTTCCACCACCGGAAATACGGCTGGTAGCTATTGATGATGAACTGCGCCGTGGAATCCACATCCGGTCGATCAACCTGGACGATCTCGTAATCGGTGGTCATCGGAATGTCTCGAAGGGTGGTGAGATCCCATGCCAGGACCACCATCCGACGCGACGACCAGTAGCCAAGCCTGTAGTAATAGGATGCCATTCCCACTCCGTCGAGCAGAAGACCATCGATCTTCTGTGCGCCGCGTGCCAAAAGGCGACGCTCCGCATCGGCAATGAGTTGCTCTGGCAAGCCACTGTCGAGCAGATCCTTGTCAACTTGCAAGTCCGTGATTAAACCCTGTGAGCGCAGGGTCCGCGTGCGCATAGCCATCCGGACCGCTCCGACGATTTCGTCGCTTCCGCCGGGACGGCGGGCAACCAAGATCTCACTGGGACCATAAGTGAACTGGTTGGCCTCCATCCGTTCCCCAAGCATCCGCTCCGGGGTATTCGGCAAGAGTTCGAGGACGTATTGGGTGCTTGTGGTTGTCATGCTCAAGTCTATTCCCGGAACCGCTCAATTTGTGAGCGCTGGTGCGCAAACCAGATGGTCTTTTCGATGGTCGGTTGGGTAAACGATGTGACAACGCACACACCAGATGACACCAGGGTCTTGAGAAGCGCGGAGTACTGTTCGTCGAGATAGTCCAGTGTCAGGGCTTCCGGTGGCAGTTGGGCCAAGCGGACCTGAAGCAACACGATCGACCGCTCAACCGTGACCATCGGTCCATAGACCTCGCCGTAGACGAACGAAGGGTCGTTCATGACCCGTCCCAACCGATCATTCACCGTTCAGTGCCTGGGCGTAGCCGGATGGTTCACCGGCGTCGACGCGGGGCGACCTGCGAGGACCGTCAGGATATTGTCGACACACATCGCGGACATCCTCTCGGATGACTGCTTCGTGATCCCAGCGATGTGAGGGAACGGCAGAACGTTGGGCAAGGACCGGAGAGGATTGTCCGGCGTGATCGGTTCAGTCTTGAACACATCAAGGGCAGCGCCGGCAATGGTTCCCGCGCGGAGTGCCTCTGCCAAATCGTCCTCATTCACCAAGTCACCACGGGCGGTATTGATGATGAACGCCGATTTCTTGCACATCGCCAAAGTACGGGCGTTGATGAGGTCATGGGTCTCGGGCATCGACGGGGCGTGAAGTGTCACCCAGTCGGCCTGACGCAGCACTTCCTCAAGCTCCGCGGGGTCGGCACCACCATCGCGGATTGCCTGCTCGGACAACACCGGGTCATATGCCAGCACCCGCATCCCGAACGCACGCGACCGGATTGCCACCTGACGCCCGATGCGGCCGAACCCTATCACGCCGATGGTCTGGCCAAGCATTTCAACCCCGATCAGTCGGTCCCACTTGCCCGCACGCGTCGTCTCGACGTGTTCGACAACATCCCGTGCGATCGCAAGGATCATCGTCAGGGTGGCATCGGCTACGGAGTGTTCATTCGTACCCGGCGTCGTGGTAATCCAGACCCCGTGTTCAGTCGCGCCGTCGACGTCGATGGCGTCATAGCCGACCCCCCACCGTGCAACGATCTTCAGGCGAGGAGAAGCTGCAAAAACCGCCTTGGTGAAGTGATCAGTACTCGCGAGCACGGCATCCACACCCTCAAGCAGCGGAATGAGTTCAGCTTCCGTTGCGGGACGTCCGTACGGGCTCATCACGATCTCGCACCCAGCGTCGATCAACCGCTTCTCGTGCGCAGCATCCGTTCGGCGAAAATGGTTCCCGGTCAGGAGCACTCGGTACTTGGACATCGCTTCTCACGCCTCTTTTCGCAACACGCCCATGGCGGCCACCACCGGCTCGCACCACCAACCATCGCTTTTTCGGGAACCACGACCGTTCGCCGTCAGTCCCGGGGAAGGTAGTCCTCACGCGGGGGCCCGAACACATCAAGGCCAACGATCCCGTCGGGCCCCGGGACGACGGCGTGGGTCACGTTGCTGCCGATGAAATAGTAGTCGCCAACCTTGAGGTGACGGGAAACCCCACCAATGGTGAACGTTGCATCGCCCTCAATCACCCATCCGGCCTGTTCATGCGGATGTGAGTGCGGAGGAACCACGCTTCCCGCCGGGATAGTCACCCGGGAAAGCATCACATTCGTCCCGGAAACGATCTGGCCGGTGACGCCGGGGAAGAGTTCCCTGGGAACAATCTCGTCCCAAGTGAAGAATGTCGGCGGGTGGTCAGGCACAGTTCCACTCCCACTCTGGCCCGCCACGCGAATGAACCCGCAGCGACCTGGGGCGATGGTACCGCACCCCCCACCTTGTTCCGGGTCGTAGACTGATCTGTGCGCGAAACCCGGCGTTGCACGGTACGCGCCACACATCCCAGGAGGCAGCCGTGACCGACACGACCAACCCACCCGCCCAGGGACAGATCCTCCGACCAAGCGAGCTTCCCACGATCTCCCGCGCCAAGGGGGTGGTCACCCAACCCCTCGTCCATTCTGACCGAGGCAGCACAAGCCTGACGATGGGTATCAGCACCTTCCAACCCGGTGCCGTCATTCCATTACATACGCATAACGTGGAAGAGGCGATCATGATCCTCGAGGGCGAGGCTATCGCGATCATGAACGGCCAAGAGACAACCGTGCGTCCCTACGACACGACCTTTGTCCCGCCGGGCGTCCCGCACCACTTTCGCAACGACAGCGGGGCCGAGATGCGTTTCCTCTGGACATACGGTGGCGCGCATGTCACGCGGACCTATGTGGAGACGGGTCAGACCGTTGAACACTTGTCCCGGGAGGATCGGCGGATTGCCGGAGCACCAGACGCCTGACCAACCCATTCATTCCACGATACGGGACAGCGAACCGGCAAATGGAGCCCGGTCATGATCGAGAACTGGCAAATTGCCGTGACCGTGACCGCATGCCTCGCCGGTCTTGCGATTGCTGCGCGACTTTCAATGCGCGCATCGCAGGAAGCATGGGTTGACGCCTGGCACTACGCGCCATCACGTCGTCCAGTCGCATTTTCGCGATGGCGACGTTGGCGGGCCACGTTCTGGTTTCTCGCGTCGAGTACGGCTTTCGCTGCACTGATCGCGGCCACTTTGTATCTGCGTGCGTCTCCGGGTTGAACAACGGCCCGGCACCGCGATTGCACGCCCGGAACTCCGGCAATCTACAGGAGAGGCAGCTGACGCGCCGGTCTTGGTGTCGTGGCATCGGGGAGAGTAGTTGAGCTCTCGACGCCATCACTGACCGGCCTGTCCCCCATGTCCTGGAGCAGCATGAATGCCTGCTGCACCGGCTCAGGCGCTCTTGGTGGCGCGGATGGTGGCACAGGCCTGTCCGCGGCCCGTCGTGCGACGTCGACGATCGCCGGAACCTTGGCGAAATCCGCCTCGAGAACCTTCCGCAGCGCACCCTGATGCAGCGCCGCTGCCGGGTGATACAGCGGGATCACCGTCCGCCCGCCAATCGTTCGGGGTTGACCGTGGATCACACTGATCTTCTCACCCGGAAAGAACCTCGCCAAAGAGAACCTGCCGAGAGTGATGATCACCAGGGGATCTATCGCCTCGATCTGACGGGAAAGAAACGAGGAACATGCCTCGATTTCGCCTGGAAGCGGATCCCGGTTGTTCGGTGGCCGGTGCTTCACGACATTCGCGATGAACACGTCCTCGCGTCGGAGGCCGTTCTGCCTCAGCATCTCGGTGAGGAACTGGCCGGATGCACCCACGAAGGGACGCCCTTGCAAGTCCTCATTCTGCCCGGGCGCCTCACCGATCAGCAAGATTTCGGCGTCCGGATTGCCCTCACCGGGTACTGCCTGACGTGTGCCTTCATGGAGTGCACACGCCCGGCAAGCCCTGATTTCTTCGGAAACCCGCGCAAGGCGTTCGCGTCGAGCATCCGGCGTTCCCAAGTCCGCCATTCCCCGTGCCTCGATCAGTGCGTGCCGACTTCCATTGGATCGGTCGCGTAGTCCCGAAGCATCTCCGCAAGCTTGTGATTCGCAGCTTCTGGCAACTCGATCATCGGAAGCCGGAGACCACCAACATCAAACCCCAGTATCCCGATCGCCGCCTTGATCGACGCCGGCGAGGCAACCGGGGCAATCGGCGGGAAGAGTGCCCTCGCCAACGGCAGCAGGTGGAGGTGGAGACGCGCCCCTTCGCGGACATCGCCCGCGCCAGTTGCATCAACCATCTGCCGGATCAGGCGCCCCGCAACATGGGCTGCCACCGAGACGACCCCGTAGCCTCCCATTGCCATCTTCGGGAATGTGTCGCCGTCGTTACCGCTCCACAACTTGAAGTCACCGGGGACCCCTGCCAGGATCTCGGCCACCTGGTCGAGGTTCTCGCTTGCTTCCTTGATACCGATGATGTTCGGCACGTCGCGCGCGAGACGAAGTGTGGTTGAAGCATCCATGTTCCTCACCGTCCGGCTCGGGACGTTGTAGACCATGCACGGCAGGGATGTGCTCTCGGCAATCGTCCGGAAGTGCCGGTACAGCCCCTCCTGCGGTGGATTGTTGTAATAGGGCACGACGAGCAGCACGCCATCAGCAACGCCAGCGTGCTGGACCGCCTCCGTCAACTCGATGCTCTCGTGGGTGCTGTAGTTGCCGGTGCCGGCAATCACCTTGGCATGCCCCGCCACCGCATCCCGCACCGTGCGGAAAAGGGTGAGCTTCTCTTCGGTTGAGAGGTTAGGTGACTCACCGGTAGTCCCGGAAACGACAATTGTCTGGGTGCCATTAGCTGCCAGAATGCGTGCCATCCGCGCAGCTTTCTCATAATCGACTGCCTGGCCGACGCCATCCCGATGGAAAGGCGTGACCATTGCGGTGATCAATCGGCCGAACTCGACCTCGCGTGCGCTCATCTCTTCACCCTCTCCGCCTCAGCGTTCCAACCCAAGGAGTGTTCCAAGTCCCACGGTCAACCCGGTGGTCTCCATCGCGTGCCGAATGGCAAGCGCCGCGCCGGGCACATAGGAATCGTTCGACATCGCGTCATGACGCAGCGTCAGGGTCTGCCCCGTCCCGCCGAAGATGACTTCCTGGTGGGCAACTAGCCCGGGGAGCCTGATGCTATGGATGCCAATCCCGCTGGCTTCTCCGCCACGAACGTCTGGCACTGTAACCGTCCTGCTCGGAACCCGCGTGAAACTCCCCTCACGCTCGCGTTGCATCAAGCGCGCGGTGTGTACCGCGGTTCCCGATGGTGCGTCAGCCTTGCGGTCACGGTGGTACTCGATGATGTCGGCATGCTCGAAAAAACGACCGGCTATCGCTGCGAGGTGCATCAGGACCACGGCCCCAACCGAGAGATTCGGCGCGACCACCCCACCGAGGGAATGGTCAACGCACACCCTCCCAAGTTCCAGAAGGTCGCTGTCCGAAACGCCACTCGTTGCCACCACCGGCCGGACCCCACTGGCAAGCGCGGCGAGCGAATGTGCCATCGCAAACTCGGGTAGCGTCGCTTCAAGGAGGACATCTGGACGACACGCGCGGATCATCGTTCCGACGTCACGGTAGCGCGCTACCAGGGTTTCTCCAACCCTGATCGTCTCGTCGTCGCCCTGTCTGCGCGAGATGCCAACGATTTCAAAGCCGCCAAGTCCAGCCAGTCCGCGCGTGACATCCGACGCGAAACGCCCGAAGCCGGCAACCGCAACGCGTATTCCAGATTGACCGCTCATTTCCGCGCGCATGGTAGCAGCATCTGCCCGGACCACGTGGGCCCCGCACTCCCTTCGCAATCGCACCCGTGAACGACGAAGCCGGTTTTCAAGGCCAGCGGCCCCGGAAACCGGCTTCAATGAAGTAGATATTGGGCTTTTGGTTACCAAGTCAGGCATTCGTGCCGGACTGGTTTTCTCCAGACCTACCGCGGACCCAGTGGGCCTCGTGGGCCACGTGATCCGCCGAACGAACCACGAGGTGGTCCGTCGCGTCGGGGTCCACCCATGCCACCGCCCGGCCTGCCACCGCTCGGAGGACCGCCACCGCCCTGCGGGCGACGTGCCAGAACCTCGTCAGGTGTCTGTCCTTCGATCACGGCACGTCGCGAAAGGTTGACGCGTCCCTGCCCATCGACCTCGATCACCATCACCATGACTTCATCGCCCACCTCGACCACGTCCTCGACACGGTTGACCCGTGTCTCGGCAAGCTCTGAGATGTGGACAAGGCCTTCCTTGCCGGGCATGATCTCGGCAAACGCACCAAAAGCCATCAGCCTGGTGATCTTGCCCATGTAGATCTTTCCGACCTCGACATCCTCGATGATCGACCGGACCACCTGCGCAGCCCGTTCGGCACCCTCAGGGTTCGGCGACGTAATGTTCGCCATTCCCTGATCATCGATGTCAATCGACGCGCCCGTGTCCTCCTGGATCTTGCGGATCGTCTTGCCACCAGGTCCAATCACCGCACCGATCTTGTCGGTTGGCAACTTTATCTGGATCATCTTCGGTGCCCACTTGGAAAGATCCGTCCGGGGGGCAGAAATGACCTCGTTCATCCGGCCAAGGATCAGCAACCTGGCCTCACGGGCCTGTTCGAGAGCCTCTTCCATGATGGCGAGGGTGATGCCCTTGACCTTGATGTCCATCTGGAGGGCAGTGATCCCACCTTCGGTACCGGCGACCTTGAAGTCCATATCCCCAAGCGCGTCTTCCATGCCTTGAATGTCCGTCAGGACGGCATGCCTGCCTTCGGTCGCACCGGCCCCCAGGATCAGTCCCATGGCAACGCCCGCGACCGGCGCCTCGATTGGCACACCGGCGTCCATGAGCGAAAGAGTGCTTCCGCAGACCGCAGCCATAGACGTCGAACCGTTACTTGCGATGATTTCCGAGACAATCCGGATCGTGTATCCGAACTTGTCCGAGGCCGGCAGCACTGGCAACAGGGCGCGTTCGGCTAGGTTCCCGTGACCAACTTCTCGTCGGCCGACTCCACGGAGGGCACGGGCCTCCCCGGTGCTATACGGCGGGAAGTTGTAGTGATGCATGTAGCGCTTCACCTCGTCTTCCCACTCAAGTGAATCGATGCGCTGCGCATCACCGGGTGACCCGAGCGTCGCGATTGACAACGCCTGCGTCTGGCCACGGGTGAACAACCCGGAACCGTGTGTCCTGGGCAGCACACCAACCTCGCACACGATCGGACGGATGGTCTTGGTGTCACGCCCATCCGGCCGGATATCCGCCGTCAGGATCTGGTCTCGCACCGCCGTCTTGATCCGGCTCTCAACCACCGATACAACAACACCCGAATCAAACCGGTTCTTCAACGATGCCACCACATCTGCGGTCAGAGCATCGAGACCGACCTCCCGGGTCGACTTGTCAGCCTGGTAGAGGACCGCATGAAGGCGACCGGCAAGCGCCTCATCAACGGCAACCTTGACATCGGCCGGGGTTTCGGACGGAGTGAAGTCGCGCTTCGCCTTGCCGACTTCAGCCCGCAATTCCTCCTGGATGACGCAGAGGGCACGGATCTCAGCATGTGCCTGCGCGATTGCGTCAAGAACCAGTCGCTCAGAGACCCGGTTCGCACCTGCTTCAACCATCATCACTGCGTCGGGGGTCGCGGCAATCATCAAATCAAGCGTGCTCTTCTCGAGTTGGGACTGAGTTGGATTGACCACCAGACGCCCGTCGACGTAGCCCATCCGGACACCACCGATCGGGCCTCCCCAAGGAATGTCCGAGATCATGAGCGCGGTCGACGCACCAATGATGCCGAGGACACTCGGGTCGTTTTCCTGATCCGTTGACAGCGTGGTGATGATCACCTGAACGTCGTGGCGAAGGCCCTTGGGGAACAGGGGTCGTATCGGTCGGTCCACGAGGCGACCTGAAAGGATCGCCTCATCACGGGCACGCCCCTCACGACGCTGGTAGCTGCCGGGGATCTTGCCGGCGGCGTAGAGACGCTCTTCGTAGTCGACGGTGAGTGGGAGAAAGTCGATGCCATCACGCGGTGACCGCGACATTGTTGCCGTTGCTAGCACGACGGACTGACCAAATTGAACAGTCACCGACCCTCCGGCTTGCCCGGCGAGCTTTCCGGTCTCGATGATCAGCTGTCGACCGGCGAACGTAATCTCCTTGCGGGCAACCCGACCAATCGGATTTCCGGGAGCGATGCGGGACGGACCACTTGTAGATGGTCCGGGGCCGGGTTGATCGGCCACAGGTGTGGGATCTGTACCCACCATTCGTGTCTCCTCTTCACGCCACATCATTGGGCGCGAGGGCAGACGCGGTGCGCCGTCTGTTAGCTAATCCGTTCCCAACGGGGCCGGTTGTACTGGCACTCGGTGTGCACGGAATAACTAACAACCGACCGCGCCTGCCGTTCGTTCGCTGCGTCAGCGGCGCAACCCGAGCTCCGCAATCAGGGTCTGGTAGCGCGACAGTTCAATCCGTGTGAGATGCGTCAGCAACCGGCGACGCTGGCCCACCATGAGCTGCAATCCGCGCCGTGAAGATACGTCCTTCTTGTTCGCGATCAGATGCTGGGTCAGCGACTTGATGCGTTCGGTGAGCAACGCCACCTGAACTTCCGGTGACCCGGTATCCGCGCCATTGCGTTGGAACTTCCTGATTAACGCCTGCCTGGTTTCAGCCTCAACTGCCATTGTCTCTCACCCCCTTTCCGGTCAATCTGGCGCTTGTCAGGCAAGCGCCGGCCGGTCTTCTATCTCACCGCTGTCACGCAGTTCGGGCGACAGCGCGTGCAGATTCATCCGGCGTATCCAACAAGGTTACCAAAGCGGTGACGCGTCCATCAGTCGCACCCTCACACGCCCGCCTGATGCGACGCGGTTCGTATCCGATGCCAGGCGGATAAGGCAGTTCGCACGAGACATCGAGGTCAGGATCCCCGAGCCCTGAGGACCTGTGGGACGCACATGCCACTCGACTGACCCCAGAACTCCGTACCGAATGCGCGCAACCCCTCGAACAAAGTTCTCCCGACCGCTGTCATTCAGGATTTCCTGGTCGGCGATAGCCATCACTTCAACCGGCACAGTGCCTCTGTCTCCCTGCATGCGCCGGACAACCGGGTTCACCAACAACTCGTAGGTGACCATCGCCGAAACAGGATTTCCCGGCAACGCCATGACTGGCACACCGCGGAACCGCCCGAACGTGAAGGGCTTTCCGGGGCGCAAGTCGATCGACCAGATAGAAACCTCTCCCTCGTCGCGGATCACATGCTTGACCATGTCACGGTCGCCCATCGAGACCCCGCCCGAAGTCACAATCAGATCACACCCATGATCCACAGCCTTGAGTAAAGAAGAGCGCACCGAATTCGGCTCATCGCGCGCCTGGCCGAGATCGACGGTGTCTGCGCCGTCCCTTGACGCGAGTGCAAGCAAGGCGGGCCCGTTGGCGTCCCTGATCTTTCCTGGTCCAAGCGGCCCAACGTGATCACGCCTCGCCAGCTCGTCACCTGTGGAGAGAACACCGATGCGGATCCGCCGGTGGACCCACACCAAGGAGATGCCGGCACTCGCCAGCACCGCAACCTCCGCCGGTCGAACCCGCGTCCCGGAGCGAAGCAGAACCTCGCCCGATCGCTGATCTTCAGCGCGCCGTCGGACGTCCGCGCCGGCTTGAACCTGCACCCGCACCGCCACCCGTTCCTCCGCCCCCCCCGATGACATCGCCTCGGAACCGTCCCACCCACCAAAGCCCTTGCCGTCAGTTCCCTCAAACGGGACCACCGCATCCCCACCCGGCGGCAGTGGCCCCCCAGTCATGATCCGGTAGGCCTCGCCTTTGCCCAAAGGCCTGCTAGTGACCCCCCCGGCTGCAACAACGCCGACGACCTCGAATGAAATCGGTTGATCTGGAGCCGCGCCTTCCGTGTCTGATGCCCGAACGGCGTACCCATCGAGCGTCGCATAATCGAATGGAGGGACGTCCGCGGGCGCGGGGATGTCTTCAACGAGGGTCCGCCCCATCGCATCGAGCACCGGGACGCGCTCATGGTCGGACACCGGTCCAACCTGTGCCAGAAGTGCGACGATAGCCTCGTCCACCGGTATCCGGCGTTGATTTGCCGACCCATCGTTCCTTTGCGTCGAAGCACCCTGATCCGTCGTCATTGCCGTTGAGAGATACTTTAAGGCGCGCACAACAGCTACCGTCCTGCACGACATCATGGACGCGACCCCATCATCTGATCCACGCGCTAGGATGTCCAACTGTGACCACGCAAGCCGGAACCACCAATCCGTCCGCAGCCCGGAGCCGTCCCCGCATCCTCGGACTTGGCTTCGCGTGCATCGATGACCTCCTCTTGCTTACCGAGATCCCTCCCCCCGAAGGACGGGCAACGATCAAGGGCCGCGCCCAGCAGGGTGGGGGAATGGTCGCTACGGCCATGGTCGCCATCGCACGGCTCGGCGGCAATGCGTCCTTCATCACCCGCGTTGGAGATGACGCCACCGGTGCGGAAATTCTCTCGGAGTTCCGCCAAGAGGGCGTCGATGTGTCGCACGCCATCGTTTCCGTCGGCGAAACATCACACCGCACCATCGTCCTGGTCGATGGCCGGTCAGGTGCTCGGGCATTCCTGTCTGGACGAGGCACCGCGGGTGACGTGCTTCCAAACGACTTGCGCCCAGATTACGTCAGATCTGCCGCGTACCTGCACCTGAGCGACGCCGGACCCGGTGCCATGAGTGCGGCGAAACTCATCAATGCCTCCGGTGGCGATGTCTGTCTTGACGGCACGCATTTCCACCCGAGCGTGAACCCCTTGCTTCCGTCGCTGCGCTACTTGGTCGTGTCGAGATTTTTCGCATCTGAGTTCATGGCGGCTCAGTCTGGAAGGACCCTCGGCGGCGCGGCTCGCGATTACGCGGGCACCCTGGTGGACCGTAATCAAGCCACGGTAACCGACCTTCCTGACCACGACGGAACCGAGGCGGACATCCTAGAAGGGACCGCGCTTCTCGACGCGGCCCGACGTCTCCGGGGGGAAGGTCCGTCGGTCGTCGTGGTCACTGAAGGCGAAAACGGTTGTTGGTGCTCATCTCCCGACGGGGATTTCCATACTCCTGCCTTCGTTGCGCCGGCAGGTGTCGACACGACGGGAGCGGGCGACGTCTTCCACGGCGCCTTCTTGTTGGGGCGCGCGAACGGCCTCGATCTGGGCGGAGCGCTTGAGTTTGCGTCGGCAGTGGCCGCACTGAAGTGCCGCTCGCTGGGAGGCCGTGCCGGCATTCCGTCAATGGAAGAGACCCTCACCTTCATGGCTACGGCACCGCGACAAGGACGTTCATAAGGGCCTCAACGCCGAGAGATTGCACACCGGCGCGGAACGACTTCAGGCCTTGGTACAGTATCAGCCGAGGAACCGCCGTGAAGAAGGAAATCCATCCCAACTACTACCCGAACGCGCGTGTCCAGTGTGTCTGTGGCAACTCGTTCACCACCGGGTCGACGCGTCCGCTAATCCGCGTTGAAATCTGCTCTAACTGTCATCCGTTCTACACCGGACAACAGAGGATTGTTGACACCGCCGGTCAGGTGGAACGCTTCAACAGACGGTTCAAGTTTCCCAGCGAGCAGTAGCGCCGAGGTCTCGATACCACCAAGGCAGGGTAGTTGTGCCCTGCCTTTTCGTTTTTCTGCGCCGACATCCCTACGTCGGCCGCAATGAACCAACGGCACGGGTGCAAGCACCCTGGGACCACCGACCATGCTTGATCGCGTTGCACAGATCGAGAACCACTACAACACGTTGGCGTCGCGCCTGAGCGATCCCGAGGTCTACGGGAACCAGGCCGAGTACGTGCGCATCAGCCGCGAACAGGCCAGTCTGCTCCCGGTTGTCAATATCTGGCGCGCGATGGTCCGCGTCGATGCGGAAATCGATGGCGCAACGGTCATTCTCGAAACCGCATCCGATGAGGAACTCGCGGTGATGGCGCGCGAGGAACTCCGGGTCCTCGAAGTTCAGCGCGCTGACCTCCTCGCCCAGTTGCGCTTCGCGCTGCTCCCCACCGACCCCAACGACGAAAAGAATGTCATCGTTGAAATACGGGCCGGCGCAGGCGGTGACGAGGCTGCCCTCTTCGGTTCAGACCTCGCCCGCATGTACACGCGCTACGCCGAACGCCAAGGCTGGCGCACAGAGGTACTCTCCGCCAATGGCACCGGGATCGGAGGTTACAAGGAGATCATCCTGGAGGTACGTGGCCAAGGTGCATACAGCCGACTGAAGTTTGAGAGCGGCGTCCACCGCGTGCAGCGTGTCCCCGCCACCGAGGCTTCGGGTCGCATCCACACCTCAACCGCCACCGTCGCAGTACTTCCCGAGGCCGAGGAAATTGATGTCAGCATCGATCCAGACGACCTGGAAATCGATGTGTATCGCGCCGGAGGCCATGGCGGCCAAGGTGTGAACACGACTGACTCCGCCGTCCGGATAACCCACAAACCGTCGGGTCTTGTCGTAACCTGTCAGGACGAGCGTTCGCAACTCAAGAACAGGGCACGCGCCATGGCCGTTCTCCGCGCTCGCTTGCTTTCACTTGAGGAACGCCGTCGCGCCGACGAACTTGGTGACACCCGTCGCCTTCAGGTCGGTACCGGTGATCGCAGTGAAAAGATCCGGACGTACAACTTCCCCCAAGATCGGGTGACTGACCATCGCATCGGCGTGACCGTCCACAACCTTCCCGGGATGCTCGATGGCGCTATCGACTCTCTGATGCGTGCCCTGATCGATGCCGACCAGGCTGACCGCCTCGAAGCCGCCACCGCAGCCTGAGGCGTACTCATGCCTCCGACCATCCGCGAGGCGATCCGTTGGGGGCGATCGGTCTTGGTCGACGCCGGTGAAGAGATCACCGATACCCCGTCACTGGACGTTGACATCCTCATCCAGCACGTCCTTCGCTGTGACCGCACGTACCTCCTGACCCGCGACCGCCTGACAATGACCCCAGGCACGTGGCGACGGTTCCGGAAACTCGTTGCGAGACGATCAACCGCCGAGCCAGTCGCCTACATCACAGGCACCAAGGACTTCGCAGGCCTCACGTTCCATGTCGATAATCGTGTCCTGATCCCAAGGCCAGACACCGAAACAATCCTCAATCTCGCAATCTCCCGGCTGGCCTCATGCGGCGCAGGAGCATCAGGAGTTGACGTCGGCACCGGCTCTGGAGCCATCGCAATCGCCTGGGCTATCGCATGCCCGACGTCCACGATTCACGCCGTTGACATTGATGAGGGAGCTCTTCAGGTCGCCCGCATCAATCACCGCCGTCTTCGGCCTCATGCCACGTCGGCCACGCGCACCCGCGTGAAGTTCCGGCAGGGAGATGGACTGGCAACCTTCACGACGACTGTTGACGTCATCTGCGCCAACTTGCCCTACATCCCGACCGGCGACGCACCCGGACTTGATCGAACCGTTCGTGACTGGGAGCCACATGTCGCCCTATTCAGTGGCCCGGACGGACTTGATGCATACAGGGACCTCCTATCACACGTTTCCCGTCTCGTCCGCCCCGGCGGATACGTCCTCATGGAATGCGCCGATAACCAGGGCGCTGCACTGTCCTCACTTACAATGGACCGTATGCCGACCTCCCACGTGACGGTTCACAAGGACCTTGCAGGGCGCGACCGCGTCATTGAAGCCCGGATACCGAAAACCCCCAGTGATCGCGCCCGCGGTACGGTTCTAGTGCCGTGACAGCAACTACTACCAACGCGGATCAGATACGGTCTGCCTACAAATCGTTTCGCAATTCACTCTCGGCGTCAGCCCGGGCACATCTTGAGCCCGGCAAGCCAGTCGCGGTCGGCACCGCGCCCGGCCGTCTGGACGTGATGGGGGGGATTGCGGACTACTCTGGCGCAACCGTCCTCGAGGCCACAATCGGCGCGCGAACCACCGTAATGGTGCAGCCTCGCCAAGACAGTCTCATTCGTGTGCTCACTGTTGGCCCCGAGGCCGGGTCGCTCGATGGCGCAACATTCGAACTTTCGTCAGCCAAGTTCTGGCGCCACGACGCTCCTCCCACGCGCGGCACCTTGGTCGACCCGGATCACCTCCGCGACACCATTGGCATGGAGAACCGGTGGGCATCGTATGTTGTCGGTGTCTGGTACATCCTTCTCTCCGAAGGAATTGCACCCTCACTTTCCGGGGCGAACGTCATCGTTCACGGGACTGTCCCTCTGGGTGCGGGGGTCGCTTCGTCAGCCGCCCTTGAGGTGGCCACGATGCGGGCGGTCACGACAGCATTCAACATCGACCTCGACGGGTTCCGCATCGCCGCACTGTGCCAACTCGTCGAAAATCGTGTTGCCGGTGCGCCCTGCGGGATCATGGACCAAGTCACGTGCACTCTGGGACAGTCCGGGCGCCTGCTAGCCCTGCGCTGCCAACCACACGACATCCTGGGCCACGTCCCTCTTCCTGCCGGTGCCACGTTTCTCGGCCTCGACAGCGGTGTCAAACACGCAGTTGGTGGCGAACGCTACCCGCGTGTACGCGCCGCGGCGTTCATGGGACGAGAGATGCTCATCCAGGGGATCGAGGGCGTCCAAATCGAAGTGCCCGGTGATCACTTGTGCAATATCGATCCTGAGGATTTCCGCACCGTCCGGCAGCACTTGCCGGTCTCGATCACGGGTGGGGACTTCCTGGAACGCTATGGAAGCCATCGCGACCTTGCAACGCACATCGACCGGACAACACGGTACCGCGTCCGTGGCGCGACCGAACACGCAGTCACCGAGCAGGCGCGAGTGGTCAGGTTCCGGGAAGCACTTGGCAAGGCAATGACAACGAGTGATCAGCGAACTCGCGAAACCGCGCTCATTCGCGCCGGGCGCCAGATGTACGGATCTCACCAAAGCTACTCCCGCAACTGTGGCCTCGGCGCTCCAGAAACAGACCTGATCGTCACCCTCGCCCGCAAGGAAGGTCCCGAAACTGGCCTCTATGGCGCAAAGATCACCGGAGGTGGCAGCGGGGGCACTGTGGCACTCCTCGCCGAGGCAAGCGCCGGGGGCGTCCTCTCTCCTCGGGCAAACCAGGCGGTGTCCAGGGTCCGCGACGCGTTCGGCAGTTCTACCGGTCGCCCACCACGCATCATCGATGGCACAAGCCCCGGGGCGATGCAGCTTCCTGCCATTATCGAGGTCTGGTAAGCGTCAAGCCCAGTCATCTCGAACATGCCAGTGTCAGCGGGGGAGGATCGGAACTGCGCTGGGCGCTCTCGAAGCCAGGTTAGCGAACGGTGCCACCGCAATCCACGCCCGGCCCACGACGAGTGACGCCGGGAGTGGTCCCCAAACATGAGAGTCGCTGCTGCTATTTCGGTTATCCCCAAGCACGAAGATACTGTCGTCGGGAACACGCGCCGGACCCCAGAAGTACCGGGTCCGTTCTCGGACGTAGGGTTCGGCAAGCGGATTACCGTTGACAAAGACCATGCCGTGCGCGATCGCAACGGTTTCGCCCGGCAGGGCAATCACGCGCTTTACGTACTCGACGCCGGGCTTCCCCGGGAACCGGAAGACAATCACTTCACCACGCCGAAACGGGCGCGTCGCTGGAAACAGCGTGTCTACAATCACGTAGGCGCGGTTCGCAAGTGTCGGTTCCATGCTCGCGCCCTCAACAACGAAGGCTGCCAGCGACTGTTGGATCACGAATACCCACGCAACTACATAGGCAATATGACGAAGCTCGACCAACAAGGTGCGCCAAAGCCACGCGAACCGACGGAATGACATGGTCGATAACGCGCCAGTGTCACGAGTGCTCTCGACCATCTCATCATTGTCCAAGTCCGCCTGAGCCTAGCGGACCCCGACGAAACCCGCTTCCACGGCCAGACCCTGACCGTCCACTTACGGCGCGGGCGGAGGCGCTGCCGGGCCACGGCCATCCGAAAAACCCTGGCCGGAACCGCCGATTTGCCCAGCGGGACCGCCGGGCGGTCGTCCTTCTGGTGCACCCTGTCCACCGGGAACGCGCGCTCCTTGCCCTTGGGCACCCGGCCCGCCCTGCCCCGGACGCGGCGCATCAGCCCGCGGGCCTCTTTGACCTTGCCCCGGCTCGGTCGGGGTCGACTGTGCATCCGAAACCACCGGCTGACGTGGAGCGACAACAGCCTCTAATGTCGGAAGTTGGCTGGAAACATCCGTCGGCGCGATCGCCGGAGCAGTAGTAGGCATCGCAGGGACCACTGGACCAGAAGAACTTCCAACCTGCCCACGGCCACCCACCCCGGGTGATTCAGTGCCGAACGCAATGACGGATATCGACTGGGCCACCAACGGCGCACCGGGAGCTGTAGTCGCGCCCGGTGCTCCCTGAGCAGTAACCGTCACTCGCGTACCCGGAACCAAGTCTGCAAATGCAACGGCCTCGGGCCTTGTGATTGGGGTTTGACCCGACACAGTAATGGCGACTTCCTGACTCTCCCTTGTGGTCAAGTACACCGTCAGGCCATCGATGCGAGAGACGGTTCCCACGGTCAAACGGCCACCCGGTCCCCCCTGACCCCCAGACCCACCAATTTGTCCGGCGACCCCCGGCTGAGGCGTACTCGCACCGGTTGCCCGCGCACCCGACTGCGCTTGCGCTCCGGCATCCTGTGGGATTGCGAGCGAAACTTGGCGCTGTCCATAGGTAATCCCGGCAGCGAATGATCCGCCCCATCCGAGGCCGAATGTCGCCACAACGATCAGTAGGTTCCGAAACACTTTTTAGCGTCCTCTATACCTCACGGTGTCAAACCCAACTTGGTGACATTGGCACGCGTCGAACATGCCTACTCGTAACGCAGTGCCTCGATCGGGTTGAGGCGTGATGCCTTCACCGCCGGATAGACACCGAAGAACAGGCCAATGCAAGCCGAGACGGTGAATGCAAGCAACACAGCATCGAACGAGACCACAGTGGTGAGGGTCTGACCAGCCCCGAATGGAATGCCATTCAATAACTGGGCGCCCCCACCCCCAAGCGCGATGCCGATCCCGCCCCCAAGGACGCTCACCACAGTCGCCTCCATTAGAAACTGTGTCAGGATGTCACGACGCTTTGCGCCTATTGCCTTCCTGATCCCAATCTCACGGGTTCTCTCGGTGACGGAAACAAGCATGATGTTCATGATCCCGATGCCTCCGACAAGCAGGGATATTCCTGCGACAACCCCGAGGAACAAGGTGATCGCCCCAGTGATCTGGGTTGCAGTATTCAGGATGTCCTGTTGGCTCCGGATCGTGAAGTCGTCCTGAACAACACGATGCCGTTCCCGAAGCAGGTCGCCAATGTTCTGAACAGCCATGGTTGCGGTCTCAATGTTCTCATCGGCGAGTTGAACATTGATCGAAGAGACCGTGAAGCCCCCCCGAGAGGTCCGCGCCCGGCTCAGACGGGTCATCTGCGTCGTGATCGGCACCAGCACGACGTCGTCCTGACTGCCTCCAAACCCAGAACCCTTGGGTTCAAGGACCCCAACGACGCGAAGGTTGGCTCCAACGTTCTGCTGGTTCACTCGGATGGTCTGGCCGATCGGATCGCCTTCCCCAAACAGGAGGGTCTTGGTGTTCGAGCCAAGGACGGCAACAAGCGAGCGACTGTCAAGCTGTTCCCGGGTGATGAAATCGCCAATCGCAGGGCGAAAACTGCGCACAATCTCGTACGAGGGCGTCACGCCTGTTACCCGTACGTTCGTGTTCTGGCCATTCGCCACCACCTGCGCAAATCCGCCCGCCTCCGGTGCAACCGCGAGAGCCTCAGGCACACGCCCGGATTCGACGATTGCCAAGGCGTCCTCATAAGTCAGGGTCGGTGCAGTGCCAGCCTGAGTGCGGACGCCACCTTGGTTCTGCGCACCGGGGCTGACAAACAATACATTCGACCCAAGCGCTGTGATCTGCGCCTGGATGCTGCGTTGGATGCCACGGCCGATCGACATCAGCGCGATTACCGCGGCCACGCCGATGATGACGCCAAGCATTGTCAGCACGGCACGCAGCTTGTTTGCACCAAGTGCACGAAGTGCGAGACGCACGCTTTCAACAAATCCCATAGCCGTCGTCTCCCAGCCGTGTTCAGGACGGTGCTTCAACCGGTTCGTGGATCGTACGTGCGATCCGTTGCACTTCCACCGGAATTGACAGGTCACTGGAGATCCAACCATCCTTCAAGCGGATGATCCGCCGCGTGTGTTCGGCGATGTCGCGTTCGTGGGTGACGAATACGACAGTGATGCCTTCGCGGTTGAGTTGCTGGAAAATTGCCATCACTTCTTCGGAAGTCCGAGAATCGAGTGCGCCAGTCGGTTCATCGGCAAGGATGATGGCTGGTTCACCAATGAGTGCCCGTGCAATGGCAACCCGCTGCTGCTGCCCTCCCGACAGCTCGGTCGGACGATGATGCGACCGATCGGCGAGGCCAACGCGATCAAGCGCCACCAGTGCGCGTTTCCGCCGCTGCGATGCCCCAGCGTAGAGCAATGGCAGTTCCACCTGCTCAACGGCCGACGTACGGGCCAGCAGGTTGAATTGCTGGAATACGAAACCGATCTTCTTGTTCCTGATCGAAGCCAACTCGTCGTCGTCGAGCTTGCTCGTCTCGGTTCCGTCAAGCCAATAGGTTCCCGACGACGGCTGATCAAGGCACCCAAGGATGTTCATCAGCGTTGACTTGCCCGAACCGCTCGGACCCATGATTGACATCATCTCGCCAGTTCGGACCTCAAAGGTCGCGTCATTCAGCGCCCTGACGGTTACGTCGCCCATCTGGTAACTCTTGCACAGTGCTTCGGCCCGGATGACAACGGCACGTTGGGCCGTTTCACCCGCCTGTTCAACGTCACGCTGCATGGCTGCCTCCTGATACGCCTGCCAAACTGGTTCCTGGTCGAAGGGAAGTGTGCGCTGTGGTGCCTGTTTCACACAGCAGACGCAGCATGCGTATCTGGGTGCGAAAAGTTCGCGT
>SXGU01492919.1_pt1 | contig 59457 bp, 55 predicted proteins | sample 3174531 | NCBI WGS metagenome assembly SXGU01 (sample SAMN11356863, study PRJNA531348) | freshwater metagenome | isolation source: freshwater sample F1-140 | place: China: Fuxian Lake, Yuxi | collected 2017-12-25 | reverse complement strand
ATGTGATGTACAGAGCAAATTATTACTTACGGACTGCCAACCGTGTATTGGCCCGTGTTGGCCAACCCTTTATGGCGCGAACCTTTGAAGAACTGGGCCAAAAGGCGGCCGCTTTGCCGTGGGAGAATTGGATCACCCCAAATTGCGCGCTGCAATTCCACGTTAGCAGCTCTCGCTCCAAGTTGTTGCATACCGGCGTGATCGCCAAGTTTGTCGCGCGGGCTATCCAAAAGCGGCTGCAAACCGGAGAAATGGTGGAAGGTGAACCGCAAGGGGTGCATATCCGCATCCACGAAGACAAAGTGACCATCAGCCTGGATAGCTCAGGCGAGTTGCTTTACAGGCGCGGCTACCGTCAACAGGTTACAAAATCGCCCATGCGCGAGACCCTGGCGGCGGCGTTGATCCTTGCCAGTGGCTGGGATGGCAGGTCCGCCTTGGTGGATCCGTTTTGCGGCAGCGGTACCATTCCGATCGAAGCGGCATTGATCGCCAAGAACATCCCGGCGGGTGCTTTCCGAAATTTTAGCTTTGAGCATTGGCCCGGTTTTGACAAGGCAGCATGGAAACAGGTTAAACAAGCCGGTGGCAGTGCGGCTGAAACCATCCCGCCGATCTATGGCTTTGACCGCGACGCCGGGGCGATCGAGATCAGCCGCGCCAACGCAGATCGGGCGGGGGTTGCTGGTGCCATCACCTTTGCGTGCCAGGCGATCTCTCATTTTCCCGCCATCGGCGGCACTGGCTGGGTGGTTACGAACCCTCCGTATGGGGTGCGCATCAGCGAGGGCAATGACCTGCGTAACCTGTACGCCCAAATGGGCAAGGTTTTGCGAGCCCAGGCGCCTGGTTGGAACCTGGCCTTGGTTACAAATGATATTCGGCTAAGCGGCCACAGTGGCCTGCAGCTGGAAAACGGCGCGCAAGTGAGCAACGGTGGCATCACAACCACCTTCCAAACTTGCGTTATCCCACAATAAGCAGGAAGTATTCATGAGCAAAGTGATCGTCATCACCGGTGCAAGCGCCGGCATTGGCAAGGAATTGGCCATCAAATTGGCTGCCCGTGGAGATTATTTGATGTTGGCAGCACGCAACCATCAGGCATTGCATCAGGTTTCGCGGGCATGTGGCCGAGATACCTTTGCCTACACCACCGATGTAACCCGACGGCAGGACATCAACCGTTTGAAGGATGAGGCCATCCGCACATTCGACCATGTGGATGTGTGGATCAATAACGCCGGCAGGGGCATCTCGCGGCCGGTGATGGAACTGACCGACCAGGATGTTGACGAGATGTTCGCAGTTAATTTCAAGTCGGCCTTGTATGGCATGCAAGCCATTTTGCCCCATTTTTTGGAGCGGGGTGCCGGCCAGGTCATCAATGTTTCTTCAGGCCTGGGACGATTGCCGTTCTCCACCAACCGCTCGGCTTATAGCGCCGCCAAAAGCGCGCTTAATAACATCACCACGAATACCCGACTGGAGGTGCGCCGGCAATGCCCCGCCATCCAAGTCTCGTTGGTGATCCCCGGCCCGGTCGAAACCGAGTTTGCCCAGAACTCTCTTCATTCCGAGGGTGTAGGGATGACCGGCATGCAAAACGTACAGACCGCCGAACAAGTAGCCGACGCTATCATCGGCTGTATCGATGAACCGGTGGCGGAGTGTTATACCAATCCGTCTGTTCAGGAACCCACATTGATGCGGTACCTAAGCGGGATAGACGCTTTTGAAGCAAAAATACTTGGAATTGAAAACAAATAACGAGGTGAAGGATGGCATTTAAAATTAAATTTGGTACGGATGGTTGGCGCGGTGTGATCGCGGAGGATTACACCTTTGACAATGTGCGCCGGGCGACCCAGGGTTTCGCGACTTATATGATCGATACTGGCAACGCCGGGGCATGGGTGGTGGTCGGGCACGACAAACGCTTCGCGTCTGAGAATTTTGCGCGCGCGGCTGCCGAGGTATTGGCGGGCAACGGCCTGAGGGTTTACCTGACGGATGGGGCGACCCCCACGCCGGTGATCGCTTTTTCGGCGGTGCACAAAAAAGCCTGCGGCGCGATCAATATCACCGCCAGCCACAACCCTCCTTCCGATAATGGTTTTAAAGTTCGCAACGCCACTGGCGGCGCGATCCCACCCGAGGGGTTGGAACGGATCGAAGCCGGTATCCCTGATGACGTAGAAAACTGCAAAAGGGTACCGCTTGGCCAGGCGATTAAAGACGGCTTGGTGGTGATGTTTGATGCCGCGCCCGATTACATTGCGCATGTGAAAAAACTGATCGACCTTGAGCCGATCAAAAATGCCGGCCTAACCGTAATGGTAGATGCCATGTGGGGCAATGGGGCTGGCTGGTTTCCGCGGTTGCTGGCAGGCGGCAAAACCCGGGTGGTCGAGATCCACAATACCCGCAACCCTTCCTTCCCTGAGATGAAGCGGCCGGAACCGATCCAGCCCAACATCGATGTTGGGCTAAAGGCGACGGTTGACAACCATGCCGATGTATTGCTGATCACCGATGGTGACGCGGACCGGCTTGGCGTTGGTGATGAAAATGGCCAGTTTGTGAACCAGTTGCGTGTATTTGGTCTGCTTGCCTTCTACCTGTTAGAGATCCGGGGCATGCGTGGCGATATCGTCAAGACGCTCTCTACCACTGGCATGTTGAACATTTTGGGACAACAATACGGCGTACCGGTCCATGAGACCGGCGTTGGGTTCAAGTATGTCGCGCCAAAAATGACCGAAACCAATGCCCTTGTTGGCGGTGAGGAAAGCGGTGGGTATGCCTTCCGTGAGAACGTACCGGAGCGTGACGGTATTTTGGCAGGCCTGTACTTCCTCGATTTTATGGTGCGGACTGGCAAAAAACCGACGGAACTGCTGGCGATGCTGTTCAAGCAGGTTGGCGGAGAATTCTTTTACGACCGGGTCGATTCTCCCTTCTCTGGTGACCGAAAAGACCGCGAGCAAATGGTGCTGGCAGCCAACCCAGCTACCATCGGCGGGCTTAAGGTCAAGGAGCTTGTCACCATCGATGGCTTCCAATTCCGATTGGAGGATGGCGGTTGGTTATTGATCCGCTTTAGCGGGACGGAACCGATCTTGCGGGTGTATTGTGAAACACGCCATGGCAACAAGGTAAAGGCGATCCTTGCGGATGGATTGAAGATCGCAGGGATCTCGTAGAGGCTTTTTTGCGATTAACAGATACACATTGCCATTTGGACCTGGACCGATTTGGCGACGACCGGCAAGAAGTGATCGGTCGGGCGCAAATGGCTGGGATAGAAAAGATGCTGGTGCCGGCCATACATTTGGAGTCTGCACGGCGGATCGTGCAATTGGCAGCCGAAAACCCGGCTGTATACGGAGCCGTTGGTGTACATCCTAACGACGCGACGTCCTGGAACATGGGGTCGGCGTCGGAGCTGATCCGCCTGGTTGAAGAAGATCGGGCCAGGCATGCGTCGCCCAAGATCGTCGCCATTGGCGAGATCGGGCTGGATCATTATTGGAAAGACGTACCGCCTGCCACCCAGGAAAGTGCCTTGCGGGAGCAATTAGGACTCGCCGCGAGGCTTGGGTTGCCGGTGATAGTGCATATGAGAGAACATGCCGACGCCTCTGAGGGCAGCTGTTCTGCCACCTTGCTGCCGATCATCCGTGAATGGGTTGAAGATTTAAAGCACGATGGAAGCGAGATCGCTTCAAGGCCAGGGGTTTTCCATTCGTTTAGCGGCAGTACGCTGGTGGCACAGCAAGCCCTTGCCCTTGGTTTTTACATTGGGGTGACGGGACCTGTGACATATAAAAGCGCGGAACAGAAAGTGGAAGTGGTAAAATCTATTCCGTTGGACAGAATATTGATCGAGACGGATTCCCCGTTTTTAGCGCCAGTGCCATTTAGGGGAAAAAGAAATGAGCCGGCTTATGTTCAATATGTGGCGAATGCCATAGCAACCATATTTGGAATAAACCCGCAAGAGGCAGCAACAATAACGGCAAAGAATGCCGCCCGCCTGTTTGCGTGGGAGGAAGATCTTTGAATAACACGTTCTTTAGTTACGTAAGTGAAGATATAAAAGCCGTAGAGGCGATGATGCAATTGCAGGCCGGATCGGAACACCACCCGGACCTGCGCGCCGCGTTGATCCATTTGCTTTCTGCCGGCGGCAAAAGGGTGCGCCCTACCATCGTTTTTCTCGTGGGTGGCTTGTTTTCGGCAAACAAGCAAAAACTGACCACTCTGGGCGCTGCCATAGAAATGCTTCACACAGCCACCTTGGTGCACGACGACCTGATCGATGGCGCCTTGTTGCGCAGGGGTATTCCCACCCTCAACGCCAGATGGTCTCCCGCAGCCACAGTTCTTACGGGCGATTTTATGTTTGGAAGGGCCGCAAAACTGGCAGCCGATATCGACCATTTGCCCCTGATGAAATTCTTCGCCGAAACCCTTACTGTGATCGTAAATGGCGAGATCACCCAAATGTTCGCGTCAAAAGGGCTGATCGATCGCAAAAATTACTACCAGCGGATTTACGCGAAAACCGCTTCCCTTTTCGAGCTCAGCTCGTTGGGGGCAGCCCTGATCGGCACCGAAGATGAACAACAACGAAGCGCGTTAAAAAAATACGGCTACGAATTGGGGATGGCGTTCCAGATCATGGATGACATCCTGGATTTCAATGGCGACCAGGTCAAGGTCGGAAAACCCGTCGGTTCAGACCTGCTCAACGGGCTGGTCACCTTGCCGGCCATTTACTATGCTGAACGATACCCCGATGACCCAGGCGTTCTTACTCTGGCGGATGGCGGTTGGGGCAACCGCGAAAAAATGGAAGCCTTGGTGCAAACCATTTCCTCCAGCAATGCCATTCGTTATTCGTATGACGAGGCAAATGAACACATCGAAAAGGCGCTGGAAAGCATTAGCACCTTCGAAGGTACCCACGAACACGTATTGCTCACAGATCTTGCCCACTACGTGGCTGATCGATCGTATTGATCCAAAATTTCGCGTTTCTTACTGCCAAACACCTGGGTGTTGATCGGGCAGTTGGCGTGTTTTAATGATTCTTATGGGGGTCATGACCATTGGCTGGCATTTTTTAAAGGTGGGCAAGTTGACGACCACCCTTTGACATGTTAAAATGGCACATCAATTGAGGCTAAGCCTTTGTTAAGAGAATACTGTGGAAACCCTAAAAAATCGCCTTCGGATCAATGTAGGATTCATCATCAATGCCACGGTGGGGTATACACGTGAGTTTGACTTTGAGTTTGCCCAATACAAGGATGATGACCTGAGCCTCAATTTGGTACGCGGGGAAATAACGATCTCTCGTGCCGCCCAAGGTTTGTTGGCAGAAGGGAACTTTGAGGCCAATACGCCACTGGAATGTGTGAAATGCTTGACTGAGTACCAACAAGCGGTCCAATGGCAATTCTCCGAATTTTTCGCCTTCAAAGAAGAGAATATCACTGAATCTGGGTTGCTTGTTCCTGATGACGCCCAGATCGACTTCAAAGAATTATTCCGCGAGTTCGCAATCTTGGAATTCCCGATCAGGCCTGTTTGCATGGCCGATTGCAAGGGCTTGTGCATAGAGTGCGGGATCAATTTGAACCAATCAGATTGCGGCCATCGGCAAGGGCCATCGGGTCCATTATCAGAACTAAGAAATATCATCGGCAACTAATTTCAGGTCCTACAAATTTATTCAGGCTGAAGGAGGTAATGAGTGTCATCATCGCAACGTTTGAAGCACGCCGAGATCATGAATTTGCTCATGGAACGCGCCGGTATTCAGGGTTACCTCACATCTGATGATGTTCTGGAGATCGCCTCCGACTTTGACGTGGAAAAACGAAGTGTGATCCTCCATGCGTTGCGCCAACGCGGTGTGGAGTTTTTTGACCTTGAAAAAGAGGATGACCCGGTTCAATCGTTGGGGGCTGAGGTTGAAATGCCAGCCTCCGATACCAGCGTAGATGATGGCATCAGCGGTGAAGACTCGCTAACCCTATACTTCAAGGAAATGTCAAAAGTACCGCTCCTCTCCCACAAAGAGGAGATCGATATCGCGGTGAGGATCAGGGATGGCGCGAACGCTACCCGCAAATTACAGCTTTCAACCGACATGGATTTGGATGACCGCGATGAACTTGAGTCGAAAATTGTCGATGCCCAAGCGGCAAGGGACCATCTGATCAAGGCCAACACCCGGCTGGTGATCAGTGTTGCCAAAAAATATGCCAACCATGGAGTTGCCCTGATCGACTTGATCCAGGAAGGCAATTTGGGATTAATGAAAGCCGTTAGCAAGTTCGACCACGAGAAGGGTTTTCGCTTCTCAACCTATGCCACTTGGTGGATCCGACAGTCCATCACCCGATCCATAGCCGATCATTCTCGAACCATCCGTTTGCCAGTACATATGTCTGACCGGATCCGAAACATTTATAAAAAAAACCACGAGCTGGAACAAAAATTAGGCCGGACCCCGACCATCGAAGAATTGGCTGAGGAGCTGAATATTCCGGTGAAAAAGCTTCAATGGAGCATGAAAGTATCCTGGTTGCCGTTGTCGCTCGATAGCCCGATGGGCGATGATGACGAATCGGACCTGGGAATGTTCATTGAAGACGACATTACACCCACACCTACCCAGGTGGTGTACCAAAACTTGCTCAAAGAGAAGATCAGCGAGGTTCTATCCTCTTTGCCAGCCCGCGAGATGAAGATCATCAAGATGCGCTTTGGCCTGTTGGATGGACGCATTTATACGTTAGAAGAAGTGGGCCTGAAATTTGGCCTGACACGAGAGCGTATTCGGCAGATCGAGGCGATCGCCTTGCGCCATTTGCGCAACCCCAAGCGCTCATCAGAGCTGCGCGAATTCATGTAAACCGCCCAATTATAGTAAAATCATAACCCAACCTGTATAGGTTCGCGGCTTCTATCAGCGCGCATTCGCACTTACTGAGGTCCACAAATGGCTGAAAATATCCTGATCGCAATCGCATGGCCCTATGCCAATGCTGAAATTCATGTAGGAAACATCACCGGTTCGCATCTGCCAGGTGATATTGTTGCGCGTTTCCACCGCCTTAAAGGCAACCATGTGCTGATGGTTAGCGGAACAGATTCTCACGGAACACCGGTTACCATTGCCGCCGAAAAAGAAGGCGTGACGGTAGAATCTGTCTATAAAAAATATCATACCGGCTTTTTGGAACTGTTCCAAAAAGCGGGCATAACCTTTGACTGTTTCACCTCCACCCACACCAGCAACCACTTTAAGGTTTCCCAGTCCATTTTTCTGGCTTTAAAACAGAACAATTACCTTTTTACCAAGGTAGAGCCGCAATGGTATTCTCCCCAGGCGAATAAATTCTTGCCAGACCGTTTTGTGGAAGGGACATGCTACATATGCGGTTATAAAGAAGCCCGTAGCGACCAATGCGATGGTTGCGGCAATGTGCTGGAGGCCGCCCGGTTGATCGAACCCAGGTCGAAGGTGGATGGTTCTACACCTGAACTGCGGGATACTGAACATTTTTACATAGATCTTTCGGCATTGGAGCCGAAGGTAAAACAATTTCTTCAAGACCGGTCTGGCTATATGCGCGATACCGTTCTCGGAGAATCGCTCGGCAAGATCGAATCGGAAGGGCTAAAGCCACGGCCGATCACGCGCGACCTCGAATGGGGCATCCCTGTGCCTGTTGAAGGGTGGGATGGAAAATGCCTGTATGTTTGGTTCGAGGCTGTCATAGGCTATTTGTCGGCAGCCATCGAATGGTCTTTGCTGACCGGTGGTGACTGGAAGGAATGGTGGGTCTCTCCGAATGCACGCCAGTATTACTTTATTGGCAAGGATAATATTTTCTTTCACGCAAGCCTTTGGCCCGCCGAGCTGATGGGAGTGGGGGAGCAATTCGCCGAAGTGTTCTCTGGTGAAACCGGCGTAAAACTCAACCTGCCATACGATGTGCCTGCCAACCAATTTATGAATATGGAAGGGCAGAAGATCAGTGGCAGCCGAAGGTGGGGTGTTTGGGGAGCAGACTTTTTGGAGCGCTATGACCCCGACGCATTGCGATTTTACCTGACTGCCAACATGCCAGAAAATAAAGACAGTGATTGGGATTGGGCTGAATTTGTATCTCTGAATAATGGCCAACTGCTTGCCACCTGGGGTAATCTTGCCAACCGCATGCTCTCTTTTGCCTACAAAAATTGGGATGGCCAAGTGCCTGAGATCGAGGTTTCAAACCTGCGCGAAGCAGACCGAAATCTGCTTGAAACCATCAAGAGTGGCTTTAAGTTGGTGGAGGCAGAATATTCGGCTGTCCATTTGCGAAATGCCCTCTCTGAAGCGATGAAATTGGCAACGGAAGTAAACCGATATATCGATGCCAACGCACCGTGGAAGCAGATCAAGGAAGACCGCGACGCAGCAGCGTTAACTGTTTACACCGCACTGCACGCGATCGATACGCTCAAGATCCTGTTTGCCCCGATCCTTCCGTATACATCAGAGAAACTGCACAAAATTTTTGGCTATGACACAAGCTTGTTTGGCCAGCAATTCGTGGAATCTGTAGCCGATGGCCTGGGCGAACATAGCGTGCTAAGATATGAGGCCCCCCAAGGCCAACAATTGCTTTGGCAGGAAAGCCAGTTAAAACCCGGCCAGGCACTGAATGCCCCTGAACCCTTGATCAAAAAACTGGATGAGAAAGTAGCAGAAGAAGAACGCCAAAAATTGGGGAAGTAAGTTAACCCGGTAGCGCTTCGGTTTTTTCCGCCCATTTTTCTGGCAGCAGGAATAAGCCAAAACCAAACAGCCTGATCACCGCTGTAACCAATAAAGCGGTGGCCAGGCTGTAATTATCCGCGATGGTAGTGCCGATCATGGGTGCGATCATGGTTGACATATATTGCATTAGCTGGGCTACCGATACAAAAATGGCTGAATACCTGACCGGAACTGTCTTCATCAACTCGTCAAAAAATACCAGGTCCAACCCCGATTGGAACAAACCAGCGATGACCGCGTAGCCGTAGATCCAATTCACATCGGTTTGAAATGCCACCAAAGCCGGGTAGCTGATCATGCCGGCGGTGGTCATCAATAACACCACCCTGCCACCCCACCTGGCCGATACCCTGGGCCAAATAACATAACCAACAAGCATCAGGATGGTCATTAGCATATTGATGGTACCGATCTGGCTGTCGGTGGCTTTTACAACGTTTACAAAATAAAGTGGCAAGATCGGCCCGCTCATAAAAATGGCGCTCAGGTATACAAATCGTTTTCCAGAGAAAGAGACAAACCGTGGTGCGGCGAGGATGGTTTTGGCTGTGTCCCGAATATTTTCGAGCAGCGGTTGGCCTTTTGGAGCAATGATCACCTCCTGGTCTGGTATGGTGATCTTGCGTGAGAATACATACGAGATCAGCCCGCCAAATGACAAACCGAGGAACATCAGGCCATAGTTGATCGGGAATTGGACCAGATTGATAATGCGGGTAATGAAGAACGTAAACACCACCGAGGTAAAACCAAACACAGCCCAGCGTTTACTCAACAGGTCGTAGCGTCCTTCGGGGCCGGCAACTGCATTCATCACCACATTGAAGGCGATTGAAAGTGCGGTTTGGGGAACGGAGGCCAATGCCATTACCATCAGGGTTGCCAGAATGACGTTATCGGAAGGAAACAATAACGTGATGATACCGGTGAAGGCATAACTGGATATTACCAACAACCTTGAGGTGCCATACCATGGGATGATGTTTTTCCGCCCCTGTAAAAACCGGCCAACCACCATGGCCAACAGCAAACCTGTAATGCCCGGCATGGTGGAAAGCAAGCCAACCTGAAAATTGCTGGCACCCATGCGGGTGAGGAAGACCGGCAGGAAAGGGGCCGCCACATTGGAAATGCTGACGCCGACCGCATCGATGAGGACGTACCTGAAATTGTTACGGCGTACTTGGGGATCTGCGACGATGTTAGGTTGCACGCCTAAATTGTACTTTGAAAAAACCACAGCCTGCCTTTAAAAAAACGACCCGTCAGGAAAATTAGACTGACGGGTTTCAAAATTCTTCTATATAGGGTTATTTATCCACTGACAGCCGTAGTGATGTTGAACTTGGGAGGATTTTCAAGGTGCTTTTTTACAGCGCATAATTCAGCGCTTCTGATCAGGGAATCACGATATTTTTCAGGGAAAGAGGGAGGGACCTGGATCTCAAGGTCGATCTTTTCGATCATTCCGGTAAAGTTGGGGTGAATCCGTTGCAGGATACGGATGCCATCTGTGGGTAAACCGCGTTGCTGGCAAAAGCCCAATACGTAAATGCCTGCGCAGGTGCCAATTGAGGATAGAAAAACAGAGAAAGGTGTGGGGGCGGTTGCAGCCGGCGGTTGGTCGGTTTTGACAGTAAAGGAACCAAAGTGGGCATCCACACGTGCTCCGCCCGGGAAGTCGATCATCATTTCCATTGAAGTTACTCCTAAGTGATTGTTGTGCCTTTTTGATTCAACCCGCACCAAAAGGTTACAAAATCAGAAGGGGGCGATGATCGCCTCTCTTTTGCCTCGAACGGAATTGATGACGTAAACCGCGTCAAAGCCCCCCAGTTCTTCCACGGTGATCACCTTTTCCACCAGATCACCTTGCGCAAGTAGGTGCTCTCGGTATGTGCCAGCCAAAAGACCGCATTGCAAGGCTGGCGTGTATTCAACGCCATCCTTCACGAAGATCAGATTTGCAATCGCGGTTTCGGTGACCTGGCGTTGGCGGTTGTAATATATATAGTCTTGTGTGGGCGAAGCCCCCCGTTGGGGAAATAATTTTTCCCATTGGTCGGTTTTATGGAAATACAAGCGTTCCTTTTCATCGATCGGTTCGCTTGCAAGCTGTAACAGCACCGGCTGGCCAGCCTGGTCCTCAACTACCGGCATCACCTCGATGTCAGTTCGCCCATATTGGTCTAACAGCAGGCGCACCTTTAACACATCCGTTTCTTTGCCTAAAACGCTGGCCATCAGGCCTGCCAAAACGGCGGAATGGTCAAATGGGTAGCCAAAATATTGGCAGGAGCGCGCCAGGCGTTGCAAATGTTGGTCCTGCAGCCAAAACCCTTTTTGCCCCTCCCACAAAAGGGTTTCCTTCAGCCGAACGGTAGCTGGCGGTTGGGTCAGTACTTTCGTCTTCATCAACAGCTCATCATACTCACCCTCTTCCGAAGAATCCCAGACGACACCGCCGCCGGCCCCGTAGGCAAGGGTAGCGGTGGCGTCATCGATGACCGCCGTTCGTATCGCCACATTGAATTGGGAATCGCCATTTGGGCGAATGAAGCCGATGCTGCCGCAATACAAGTCCCTTGTGTCGGATTCCAATTTGTTGATGATCTTCATGGTGTTGATCTTGGGAGCGCCAGTGATCGATGCACAAGGAAATAGCGCAAAAAAGATCTCGGCGTTGTTGGCAGGCGTGGTTGCCCTTACTGTGGAGGTGAGTTGTAAAACAGTGGGATAGCGTTCTACATCATAGAGCGATGGCACATGCACGCTGCCAAGCTCGGCGATGCGGCCGAGGTCGTTGCGCACCATATCCACGATCATCACGTTCTCCGCCTGGTCCTTGGTTGATTCGCGCAAGGATCTGGCAGCCAGATCGTCTTCCGCCAAAAAGCGTCCGCGACGGGCCGTGCCTTTCATTGGCCGGCATTCAACCTTCTTGCCGATTTTTTCGTAGAATAATTCGGGAGACGCACTACAGACGGTTTTGCCCCCAAAACGCAAAAAAGCACCGTAACAAACGCCCTGGCCGGCAACCATGTTCGAGAAAAGGTGCTCTGGCGACCCTTGCAAGGTTGCCAAAAAGCGCATGGTCAGGTTCACCTGGTAGGTATTTCCAGCCGCAATGTTATTTTTAACATCCCCAAATGCCTGTTGGTATTCTGTCCGGCTCATTTGTGGAGCCAGGTTATTTAGCAATGCCGGGCCGCTTGAACATGGGTTTTGCGCGTGTTGCTCGGCATTCGCAAAAATGGCGATCCAACAGGTAAAGGGTGTTGAAAAATTGGCGGGTTTAACATTTTTCCAGGGTAGGTTGGCTTCCGCTGCCTCGTAAGGGATGGCTGCCACAACCCAGGCGTTCTGTTTCATCGCGGTTTGTTCAGCGCGTTCAAAGGCAAGCTTGTATTCCTGCGCGTTTTTGGGTAACCACTGTTGCATCAGGCCAGAAAATTCCAACCAAACCTTGTGGCGCATGTCGTAAAGGAGGGCTCTTTCCATGGAATTGCCGGTTGCCTATGCAGACAATTTGATAATGTGGTTGGTAATGCGCTCGGCAGCGTGGCCATCTCCATACGGGTTGGCAGATTTGGCCATTTTGGCGTATTCGTCCGGGTTATCCAACAAGGTGCGTGCCATTGAGAAAACCTTTTGGCGGTCTGTTCCTGCAAGCCGAACCGTACCGGCGGCGACGCCTTCTGGCCTTTCGGTCACGTCGCGCAAGACCAGTACAGGGATGCCAAAACCAGGGGCTTCTTCTTGCAGGCCGCCACTATCGGTGAGAACCAAATGGCTCATTTTCATCAAATGAACCATGGGCAGGTAATCCAACGGCGGTAAAAGGGTGATGTTGGGGTCATCAGACAGAATAGCATGGGCTGGTTCTTGAACATTGGGGTTGAGGTGGACGGGGTAAACAATATGGACCGTGCTGCCATAATGGGCAGAAATGTCGCGAAGGGCATGGAATATTTCTGACAGTGGCTGGCCAAAATTCTCTCGCCTGTGGGCAGTGACCATGATGACCTTTTTGCCTTCCAATTGGGCAGCCAGCTGCTGTATTTGTGGCGGGCAAGGCAATTGGGCAACCTGCCGAATGGCATCGATGACGGTATTACCGGTTACAAAGATACTTTCAGCGGGAACATTTTCCCGCAGGAGGTTGGCGCGCGAGGTTTCGGTTGGCGCAAAATGCGCACTTGCCACTACACCCGCAATGCGACGGTTGACCTCTTCAGGAAACGGCGCATAAATGTCACCGGTACGAAGTCCGGCTTCTACATGGCCGAATTTTATTTTATGGTAATATGCCAAAACCGAGGCAACCATCACCGTTGTGGTATCTCCCTGGGCAAGCACCCAATCGGGGCGAACTTTTTGCAACACCGGATCGAGTTGTTGGTAGATGTTGGCGGTGATCTGCGCAAGAGATTGGTTCGGTTGCATCAGGTTCAGGTCAAAATCGGGCCTGATCTTGAATAAGTCCAGCACTTGGTCCAGCATTTGGCGGTGTTGCCCTGTCGCGCAAACCACCGGCTCGATCATGCCATGTTCGGCCAACCTGCTAACCAAAGGAGCCATTTTTACAGCCTCGGGCCGGGTGCCAATGACAGAAAGTACTTTGATCTTTTTCATCAGGTGAATTTTAACCTTTTTGCCGCAATGAAGAGCATCTTAAATAGCAATGCCCCGTGGCGCCATCGGTCGATATTGGTACTGCCATAGGTACGGTCCTGATACCGGATCGGCATATCGATGATCTTCAGGTTCAGTTTGCTGGCTCCAAAGATCAGGTCATAATCTCCGAATGGATCGAATTCGCCAAAATAAGCCCGATTGGCTGCCAATTTTTGGTAATTCTCCCGGCTGATCACCTTGGTGCCGCACAAGGTATCTTTTATGGGTTGGCCAAGCAGCCAGGTGAATGCCAGGCTAAAGAATTTGTTTCCGACCAGGTTTAGAAAGCGCATGGCTTGGTCTCCCATGGGGTACACCAGGCGCACCCCATTGATGAACTCGCCCTTGCCATCCCGGATGGCGTTGTAAAATCGGCCCAGGTCTTCTGGCTGAACCGTCAGGTCGGCATCGAGGATCATCAGGATGTCGCCGGTTGCTTTATCAAAGCCTACCCGTACTGCGTCTGCCTTGCCTTTTCCGGGCTGTTTATACAGGCTGGCCTTTGTTTCAGGGTGGTTGGCAATTGCGGCTTCAATCACCTGATACGTATCATCCGTGGAGTTTCCTTCAACAAAGATCAACTCCTGGCTTTTGCCAAATTTCGGCAATCGGGTAAAGGCATTTTCGATGTTGCCGGCTTCATTGCGTGCGGGCACAACGATACTCACCGATAATTCTGGCTGGGCATCTGTGCTAACTGGGCGGGCGATTGTCAGGTTGGTCCACGCGAAGGCCGAAAATGGCCAAACCTTTACCAAAAACCGATTAAAAAACGTGCCGATCCAAGGAACAGGCACCAGGATCTCTTGCGAGTGGGAAACCTGTTCGTAGCCAGCCAAGGCAATAATATTCTCCAAATCGGCGGGGGTAAACCAGTTTTGGGCCATCAGTGTTTGCGCCAGGCCCATGCTGGAGCCAAGGCTTAGCAAAGGCTGCACAACACGGCTGTAATAATTAAATATGATCCGGGTGGATGGGGTACAGTATTGGCGGATGTGCAGCAAAATGGATTGTACATCCCAAACATCGTTGATAAGATCGGAGAGGATGATCACATCAAAAGTTTCATCCAGTTTGAAGGAGTGGGCGTCAGCGACCATAAAGTGCAAATGGGGATATTTGTTGACCGCAGCTGAAACCATCTCGGAAGCGATATCAACACCCACCCCGCGGGATGGCTTCAACGAGGCGAGCAAAGCGCCTTGGCCGCAGCCGATCTCCAATACACGCAAGCCGGCGCCGACCTGGTATTTGTATAATTCACCCAGCCTGTGATGATAGGCTTTGCTGAATAGGCTACCGTCATATTTCTGAATGGAGATCGCGTTCCAATGCGCTGCCCGTTTTGCCAAATGCTCAGCTTGTTTGTCAGATATGGCCATTGTTGTTATCCGAAAGAATTTTTTGTAAAGCCCATGCAACACCATCTTCATCGTTGGATGGCGCGACCAGGTCAGCGGCTGATTTTACGGCAGGCACCGCATTCTTCATCGCGATCGACAGTCCGGCCACTTCAAATGCCATCAGGTCGATCTCCTGGTCGCCGATCATTGCTACTTCGGCCGCTTTGACATTTTTATATGCCGCGTACTGCAGCAGCCCAAAACCTTTATTGACCTGCTTGTGGGTTGCGTCCATATAAATGTGGCTTGAGACCACATAAAACAAAGACGGGCATTCTTGTTCCATAAACTCACAAGTGCGCCTTAGTAATGGCAGGTCTGCCCCAAGGGTTATTTTTAAAAGGGGTTGGTCGAGATCCTTTCTGGGATCATTGCTAACCAATCCCAATTCGATCTCTGCCCTGGTCTTGGGGTCCAATATACCATACCGTTTTTCGCTGCCGTACCAGATCATCGAACCTGATGTGGATTCGCCCAACATGGCAATGTCAAATCGTTCACAATGACCGATCAACTTATCCATTTCTGCAGGGGAATAAAATGGCCAGGAACCGATCGATTTGCCACCTTTACCGCTGCGGATGGATGCCCCTGCCGAACTGATGTAGGGCAGGTCTATCCCCAGCTGGTTTAAGGCGAACTCCGCGCCGAGCATTCCCCTGCCGGTAATGATCACGATCTCCAGGCCGGCATCGATCGCGACCATTAGAGCTTGCCTTACCGGGGCAGTGATCTCTTTTTTACTGTTGTACAATGTGCCATCCAGATCGATGGCCACCATTTTTATCATTGTTGAAAAAAAACCTTTCGTGGAATGGAGTTAATCCTACCATACAGGAGTACGGTAAGAATCGGTGGGTGGGTAGGTTATAATATCATCCATGGAAGAACGAATTCAAAAAGTGATGGCCCAAGCAGGGATTGCTTCTCGCCGCGATTGCGAAGAGTACATTATAGCCGGACGGGTCAAGGTAAATGGAAAAATTGCTGTGATCGGCCAAAAAGCCGATCCTGACAAGGACCATATTACTGTCGACAATCGTGTGATCAAGGGCTTGGAAAAAAAGGTTTATTTCGCGCTCAATAAACCGAGGTATGTGTTATCGACAGTGGAAAATGAAAAAGGCGACGAGCGCAGGACCGTTCGCGACCTGATCCCTTCCGCAGAACGGTTATACCCTGTTGGAAGGCTGGATTTTGAGAGCGAAGGACTGATACTCATGACCAATGATGGGGATCTTGCCCAAAAGCTGACCCATCCTTCGCACGGGCACACCAAGGAGTACCAGGTACTGGTAGCGCGCCAACCCGATAACGAGCAGATCGAAACCTGGAAACGTGGGGTGGTGTTAACCGATGGGTACAAAACCCAACCTTGCACCGTACGAGTGCGTAGCTTGGCAGGCAAAGGCGCCTGGTTGGTGGTGATCATGAAGGAAGGCCGCAAGCGCCAGATCCGAGAAATTGCCGCTTTATTAGGGTTGCCGGTTGTGCGAATATTGCGTGTTCGGATCGGCAGTTTAAAACTTGGGACCCTAAAACCCGGTGAGTGGCGTGAATTGACCAGCCTGGAAGTGGAAGAATTAAACAAGGAAGAGGTACGGCCGGCGCCATTTAAAAAAACATTCGTCAAAAGGGCGCCACGTTCCGCCGCGCCGGCAGAACCAAAGCCAAGCAAGAAAGAAATGGCCAAAAAATTTATCCGTGGAATTAAATCAAAATAGGGAGCGCAAGCTCCCTATTTTTTTTCCGCAGAAAAATTAGGAACGCAGATCGATGATCTCGAGAACAACCGGGGACAGGCATTCCCGAATTTGATCCATGCTCAGGCCGGCAGCTTTAAATGTGACGATACGGGTACCTTCTTTTTTACCCTTGAACTGGCCGAGTGAGACAAAAGTGCCTTTCTTTTCGGCAATATGTTCGGTGATCTTTGCCAGGGAACCTGGTTGGTCCTCGATGACCACCGTAGCGCGAATCCCGCTCTCGCGGGCGCCGAGCAATTCCAAAAAGACCTTGAACAGGTCGGTTTCGGTGATGATGCCGACACAATGGCCATCCTTCATTACCGGCAAACCGCCGATCTTGTTGTCTGCCATGATGCGGGCCGCTTGCTCGATGGGGGTATCTTCAGTCACAGTCAGTACATTTGAGGTCATCACTTCACTGACGGTGATCTTGCTGAGCAGATAGTTCATTTCCCATATCGAAAGGGTGGTAACAGGGGAAGGAGAAGCATTCAAAAGGTCTTTGTCGGAAACAATGCCAACCAATTTGCCATCCTTAACCACCGGGGCGCGCCTGATCTTTTCTTTTTTCATCAGGATGAGTGCATCTGAGATGGGCATATCAGGTGAAATTGAAATGACCGGTTTGGACATCTTATCGCCAACAAGCATAGGATACCTCCGTGGATATAGTTGTGTAATTATTATAATCTTGGCATGGGTATTTCAAGTATGACATTTGTAAGAAGTTGGGCAATATGTCTTATTGAGAAGCCAACAGCCAATCCAGCGTACTTGCCCCGCCAAGAGCAATGAGCAACATTTTGACAATTTTGCCAGCCGCGCACCAAAAGAAGAATTGGCGCAACGGGATCTTTAACGCCCCGGCGGCAATGCCGGCAAGGTCGAAAAACGGGTTGGGAATGACAGACAAGACAAAGATCGCAACACCGCCGTATTTTTCAACGAATGGATGGATCTTTTTATAGGTGTCCGTTTTGGTCAGCATTCCCTGCCCTGTAGAACCGGCGATGTAACCGGATACTTCACCGATGGCACTGCCAATACCAGCTACAACACCAACGATAACCGGATTCAGTACACTGCCGAGCGCGAAAACCAACGCAATGCCCGGGGCGGGCAGAATGATGGTTGCGTTTGCAAGAATGGAAAGTAAAAAAATGCCCGGATACCCCCATGCTGCCAATTGGGCAGTTTGGTCCCGAAGTTGATAGATAGCAATGCTTAGCCCGGCCATCAAGATCAACCCGAGTGCGGGTATCAAGGCATTTTTAATTTTTTGCCACATGGGCGATGTTTATGCTTCCGAGATCTTGATGGTTTGGATCTTTACCGCAGGTGAACCGATCTTGCTTGGGTCACGTGGCTTGATCGACATCAAAACATCCTCCCCTGCGATAAGCGCGCCGAATACGGTGTGGCGATCATCCAACCAGGGGGTTTCTACGTGGGTGATGAAAAATTGGGAACCATTGGTGCCAGGGCCAGCGTTTGCCATCGAGAGGATGCCGCGTTTGTTGTGCCTTAGGCTGGAGACAAACTCATCTTTGAAGCGGTAACCTGGCCCGCCTGTTCCAGTTCCGGTGGGGTCGCCACCCTGGGCCATAAAATCGGCGATCACACGGTGAAAGATAGTGTTATCGTAAAAACCTTGCTTGGCCAAAAAGACAAAATTGTTCACGGTGATGGGGGTTTTGTCCGCAGTCAGCGAAAAGGTCATTTCGCCATTATCCGTGACGAAGGTGGCGGTGTACTTCTTTTTAGTGTCGATCGACATCGCCGGGGGGGTATTCCATTCCATAGTACAACTCTCCTGTGTGTTTAGATTAATTCCTGAACGCGCGCTATTACCATTTCCAGCGCTGTTGTATTGTAACCGCCTTCAGGGATGATCAGGTCGGCGTAGCGCTTGGAAGGTTCTACAAACTCCAGGTGCATGGGCCGTACTGTGTTGAGGTATTGTTTAATGACCGAGTCGGGGGTTCGGCCCCGGTCTTCAATATCCCTTTTCAATCGCCGAATAAATCGCAGATCCGCATCCGTATCAACGAAGATCTTTATATCGAACAACTTGCGCAAATCGGCATCTGAAAAGATCAAGATCCCCTCAACGATGATGACCGGGTGGGGCAGGATCTTGATCGTCTCGGTTGTCCGGCTATGGGTCGAGAAATCGTAATGGGGCATTTCAATTGCGGCCCCATCGCGCAGCGATTGAACATGGCGAACCATCAATTCGGTTTCCAACGAATTGGGGTGGTCAAAGTTGACTTCCGCTTTCAGGTTTGGCGGCAGTCCAGATAAGTCTTTGTAATAGGCATCGTGTGGTATATAGGCGATCTTATCTGGGCCGACCTTGTTTAAGATGGCCTGCGAAACAGTTGTTTTACCAGAACCGGAACCGCCAGCGATTCCCAAGATGATAGGTGTTCGAAGAATGGACATGATCAAATTATAACGGGTGCGGCAACAAAAAACCCGTTGGCAAGCCTATTCGCCAACGGGTTTTTACCAAAATCACTTTCGAGAATTAAACTTCCAACGAGTAAGCCAGGCCAACCGTGCCGGGCCCGGTGTGTACACCGATCACAGGGCTTACTTCCGAGTAGATGCGCTCGACGACAGATAGCTTCTCAGCGGTCTTGTCCAGCGCAGATTTGGCGTCTTCGAAGGCATTGGCGTGCATGGTGGCAAGGCGGATATTGCCTTTGCCGGCGGCTTTTTCCTCGATCAGCTCGATCACTTTATCCACTGCCTTGGATTTGGTTCGCACGCTGGCAACCGCCTCGATCTTGCCATCAGCAATGGTCAGGATCGGTTTGAGATTCAGGGCGGTGCCAAGGAACTTTTTGGCAGAATTGATACGCCCGCCGCGGTGCAGGTACTCCAGGGTATCTACAACGAAATATACACCGGTGTTGGCATGGGCCATTTCTGCCACAGCCTGAATATCCCCAACAGATGCTCCATCCTTTGCGGCGCGGGCGGCAGCGAGGGCTTGAAATCCCAGACCCATTGAAGTTGTGGATGAATCGAATAGGTGGATCTTATCCTTGCCGGTCTCAAGCATATCTACTGCCTGCATGGCCGAAGCCAGAGTGCCCGAAAGTTTGGATGAGATGAAAAGGCCGAATACTTCGTAGCCTTCCTGCAAGCAAGAATTAAAGGTCTTCAACATGTAGCCGGGAGTCGCCTGAGAGGTGGTTGGGCTGACCTTGCTTTCGGCCAGTTTTTTATAAAACTGGGCCGGGGTAATGTCAACGCCATCTTCATAGGTATCGCTGCCCCAAATGACAGAGAGCGGTACAACTCTGATGTTGTACTGGGATAAAATTTCTTGCGGTAAATAGGCGGTACTGTCCGTTACGATTGCGACTTTTGACATGGTTCCTCCGGGAATGTGGAAATAATGAATAAAACACTATGATTGCGATAAGGGTTCATTTTACTACATGTACCTTGGCCGGATTTAGCCATATACCAGCCACCGTGGAGGTTAAAAAAACGAATTTCATCCAATGGTATAATGATGAAGTTAAATATTGGAGCACGGAGTAGCAATTTGGCATTCAATCCTATCAGTTGGTTGCTTGGTAGGTTTTCCCTTGATATAGGGATCGACCTTGGAACCGCGAATACTTTGGTATATGTTCGTAACAGGGGCATCGTCATCAACGAGCCATCCTGGGTTACGATCGATAAACGCACCCGCGAACCGCTGGCCGTTGGCCAAAAAGCCAAGGAGATGGTTGGCCGGACAGCCGGGAATTTTCTTACCTTGCGGCCGGTGCGCGACGGGGTTATTTCTGAGTTTGATGTAACCCAGGTAATGCTTACTTACTTTATCAACCAGGTGCATGAACAAACCATTGTCCCGTTGCCCCAGCCCAGAGTGGTTATTGGCATACCGGCCGGTGTAACAGAAGTTGAAAAACGGGCAGTTTACGATGCCGCACGTTCTGCGGGCGCACGAGAGGCTTACCTGATCGAAGAGCCAATTGCTGCCGCGTTAGGTGCTGGCTTGCCGATCGGCGATGTACGTGGTTCGATGGTGGTTGATATTGGCGGTGGTACCACCGAAGTAGCTATTGTAGCCATGGGTGGTGTTGTGGTTTCGCGATCTTTGCGGGTTGCCGGCGATGAAATGGACCAGGACATCGTCCAGTACATCCGCAACAAGTACAACTTGCTGATCGGCGAGGGAGTTGGCGAACAAATTAAAGTGGCAATTGGGTCAGCGTATCCCTTGCCGCAAGAAAAAACCGTCGAAGCTCGTGGCAGAAACCTGGTTACAGGTTTGCCAGAATCGCTGGAGGTATCCTCCGTTGAGATCAGGGATGCCCTAAGTGGTTCAATTCAGGTGATCATCGATACCATTCGCGACGCTCTGGATGAGGTGCCACCGGAGGTTATCTCCGACCTGATGGACACGGGAATATGCCTGGCGGGTGGCGGCGCGTTGCTGCAAGGCTTTGCAGATCGTTTGGCTGATGAACTCCATTTGAGGGTTTGGCAGGCTGAAGACCCGCTAACGTGTGTGGCGCGTGGTACGGGTGTGGTGTTGAACGATTTTGAACGAATGCGCCATTATTTGGTCGGCTTGGAGCGCGGTTCTACCCGGCATTCCGGGTAATTGCCCGTTTGTTGGGCCAAAAATGAAAAAAAACCAAAATTTTCAACCCGCCATCATCATCGGCTTGTCCCTCGGCCTCATCATTCTTGCGCTTAGCGGTGGATTGGGCAGCATTTCAATCTCCATCACATCGGGCATGGTCGATGCCCAGGAATTTGTATATTCCCGATTTGTAGTGCTCAAGGAATTTTTTACCATCCCGAGAGATGTTGTAACCTTGCGGCAACGCAACGCCCAATTAGAGTCCGAACTGGCAAGGTTGCAGGCAGATGTCGTCACCTTGCAGAAAAGCGTCGAAGAAGGGGAGATCCTTGCCGCGCTGGTTAAATACTCACGAACCAACCCTGAAAATACCTTCCAGGCAGCCAATGTTATTGGCCGCGATCCAAGCCCGTTTTTGAGGTATCTGATCATCGATAAAGGTTCCAGTCATGGAATTCTCAAGGGAATGCCGGTCGTTACCGAGCAAGGCCTTGTTGGCAGGGTGGATGCTGTGATCAGCGATGCCGCGAGGGTGCAGCTCATTACTGATTCCGCGTCGGTGGTCAATATTCGGCTGGACAAAGCCCAAAGGGACGCCGTATTGAGGGGTTCTCCCAACGGCGATTTGCTGATCGAGCTGCTTAGCCAGGATATCATCGTTGAGCCTGGTGAAGTGGTACTGACCAGTGGCATTAGCGGTGGATATCCATCTGACCTCATCATCGGTCAGATCATCAATGTTAAGAAAAAAGACTCAGACCTGTTCCAGGAGGCCACGGTTCAACCGGTCGTGGATTTTAGGAACCTCAAATTGGTTATGGTCATCCGCAACTTTAAGTCCATCGACATCACGCCATTAACAACGGGGCAATGATGCGCACCTTAATGATGGCACCTCTACTGTTGGGGGCGCTGATACTGCAAACCTCCATCCTGAATGAGTTGCAGGTCCTCTCCGGTTTTGCAAATCTTACCCTGCTTATTTTGGTTAGCTGGAGTTTAAATTCAACCGACCGTTACCATTTGTATTGGGCTGTATTTGCCACCTTGTTTTTCAGCTACATTTCCGCCATTCCACCTATGATCCCTTTGGTTGTATTTGTTGGCTCGGCTTATTTGGCCAGGAAAGTTGCCCGTGGAACGTGGCAGGTACCGGTGATCGCATTGATGTTTTCAATTTTGATCGCCAGCCTGATAGATGGCGCGGTGACGATCTTGTACCTTTGGTTCCAATCAGGGTTTGGCCTCGATATCCTAACGATGGCTGGATCCGTTTTTTTACCCTCAACATTACTAAATATGCTGGTTGCCATCCCCGTCAACTCGGTGATGCGTGACTTTGCAATGTGGGCAACGCCCCAGGCCGACGACCTATGAATTTTACTTTTTCACCCAAATTCCAAATTCAAAATTGGCGCGCGACGGTTTTTGTCGCCATTATTTTGCTGAGTGTGGGCGCCTTGGTTTTCAAGTTGGTTACGTTGCAGTTCCTGGAATACAACATCAGGGCTGCCCAAGCTGATGAAAACAGGACCCTTGAGATCAGTATTCCGCCCAGCCGTGGCATTATTTACGATCGGAACGGCAGTATCCTGGCCCGCAATGCCGCTTCGTATAACGTGATCATCACCCCCGCCGACCTGCCCAATGATGAAGGCGACATTCAGGAGGTTTTTCGTAAATTGTCCGCCATTATCAATGTTCCCGTAAATAATGGCACATTGGATGAGGCAAAACTGGTATCGGCGTGCGTCCCCGGACCCGGCATCGCCCAATTTGTAGACCTCCAAAATTCCTTGGCGCCATACAGCCCTGTGCGCGTGGCATGCAACGTGAGTGAGGAAACCGCGTTGATCGTAAATGAGAGATCAATGGATATGCCGGGAGTACAGATAGAGGTTGACCCGATCCGCGAGTACCCAACCGGCTCGCTCACATCCAATATCATTGGTTTCCTCGGCCCAATCCCATCGCGAGACCAGGAACTGTATGCCAAACAAGGGTTCCAAATTAACCGGGACAAGGTAGGTTACTCCGGATTGGAAGCATTTTTCCAGGACCTGTTGATCGGTGTTCCGGGAAAGCGCGTTGTAGAGCGGGATGTAGCAGGACAGGAGATACGCAACCTGGCACCGCCGCTGGATGCAAAGCCAGGCTTAAACCTGGTCACCACCATCGATACGCGGCTGCAAAAGGCTACCGAAGCTGCCATGCTGGGGGAGATCGATTTTTGGAATACGTATTTCAATGAGATCCGCATCACCACTGCGGCTGTCATTGCCATGAATCCCACCACTGGCGAGATCCTTGCCATGACATCGTACCCCACGTACGAAAATAATCGTTTCGCCCGGGTGATACCGGCTTATTATTACAACCAATTGTTTGAAGAACCGGCCAAACCGTTGTTGAACCATGCGGTGTCCGACCAATTTCCTCCAGGTTCGGTTTTTAAGTTGGCCACCGCAACCGGAGCCCTCAACGAAGGCATCGTTACATTGGATCAGGTGATTCAGGCTCCAGGCGAACTGCGCCTGACAGAATCCTTTTCACCCAGTGATCCCGGCAACGAGCGCACCTTTGTGGATTGGAATCGGGACGGTTTTGGAACGATCGATTTCTTGCGTTGCATCGCATATTCCAGCAACGTTTGTTTTTACAAACTGGGTGGTGGTTACAAGGATGAGATCAAACAGGGGCTTGGAATTGAGCGGTTGAGGGAATATGCCCGTGCTTTGGGCTACGATGAACCACCCTATTTGGAATTACTGGGAGAAGCCAAAGGGCTCATTCCATATCCACAATGGAAGCGTATCAACCGTGGCGAAAATTGGTCTACGGGTGATACGTACATCGCCAGTGTGGGGCAAGGCTACGTGATCGCCACACCATTGCAGGTGTTGATGTCCGCATCAACCATTGCCAACGACGGCAAATTGATGCAACCTACCCTGATCCGCGAGATCCTGGATGATGAAGGCAAAGTGGTGCAAGTGTGGAGAGATTTTGACGGAAATTTATATCGCCAATGCCAGGACAAACTCACCAACGAGCAAGGTGAACAACTTTGGTGCGATACCGGATATGGCATTACCAACCAGGTTCAATTTTCCAAATGCCAGCTCGAAGCACAAGATGGCAAAAGCGCAGCCGGTTGGTGCGGGGTTGATACCAATGGACAGGTATTAGAGCGGTTAGGCGGGTGGCAAGTATCACCGCATGTAGATAACATGAAGTGGGATATTACCCGCGACCCGATGATCAAGGATTATCTTTGCGATGGGGCATATTGTACGGCAACCGAAAACACAAAAACTGTTTCTCCATTCGTTGTGCAAAGCATCCAAGAAGGCATGCGCCTGGCGATCGAGGCATCTCCAACCGGAACCTTGAACGCGGTGTTTAAGGCCACAGGGGTTTACGAAGGCATCTTTACGCCGTTCGAGATCCCAGCTGCCGGAAAGACCGGCACGGCGGAATATTGTGATGACGTGGCGCAAAAGAACAATCGTTGTACTTTTGGAAATTGGCCAACCCATAGCTGGACAGTGGCGTATGCCCCATTTGATGCTCCTGAGATCGCTGTTGTGGCATTTATGTACAATGGCGGAGAAGGTGCAAGTGTCGCGGGCCCGGTGGTGCGCCGAGTATTGGATGCGTATTTTGAGTTAAAAGAAATTGACCAGGCAAAGTTGGGCAATTGATTGATGCTATAATTTTTATTGATATGGCAGAATCCTCATTGGTGCAGATCAAGGGTATTAAAGAAGGCCTTTTGGTGACCTTCGGCGAGGCGGATTGGAATGTGCTCAGCCAATCGCTCTATTCCCAGGTGGAAAAGCAACAAGCCTTTTTCAAAGGCGCCCGATTCGTTGTTGATGTGGGCGACCGGTCTTTAAAATCCCGCGAAGTTGGCACCTTGCGCGACAAACTGGCCGACCTGGGTGTGAATTTGGACACAGTTCTCAGCACATCGGCTGTAACGGTCAATTCTGCCCAATTATTGGGTTTGGCCACCCAATTGCCTGTCCCTGTAAAACGGTACCCCAAAAGCGAAGCTGCGGCAGATTTGGCAAGCCATGCGTTGTGGATCGACAAAACCCTCAGATCGGGTGCCAGAATTGAGCATGCGGGCAATGTGGTGATCCTCGGTGATGTCAATTCAGGCGCCGAAGTGATCGCCGGCGGTAGCATTATGGTATGGGGTCGGGTGCGTGGATTTGTGCATGCCGGCAAGGAAGGCGATAACGCCGTGGCCATTTGCGCTTTGGATCTGCATCCTACCCAATTGCGCATAGGCGAATTGATCGCGGTATCCCCTCCAAAGACCAAGGATACCGCCAAACCGGAAATGGTAAAGATTGTAGACGGGCAGCTGGTTGCCGAACCCTGGAAACCGATTTAATTATGATGAATTTGGAGTGAACACAATGGCGGCAAATGTTTTAACAGTAACCAGCGGAAAAGGCGGTGTAGGGAAAACCACCACCGTAGCCAACATTGCGGTAGCGCTTGCCAATGATGGAAAAAAAGTTGTCTGTATTGATGGCGATATTGGTTTGCGCAACCTGGACGTGATCCTCGGTTTGGAGAATCGGATCGTATACGACATTGTGGATGTTGTGGAAGGCCGATGCCGTATCCGCCAGGCGATGATCCGCGATAAGCGATTTCCGGAATTATTTTTGATACCCGCGGCACAAACACGCGACAAAAACGCCGTTTCCCCCAGCGACATGATCCGACTTTGCGACGAACTAAGGGCTGAATTTGACTGGATCATCATCGATTCGCCGGCAGGTATCGAGCGTGGGTTTAAAAACTCAATTGCCCCAGCCGACATTATCGTGATCGTTACCAACCCTGAAATGTCGGCCGTTCGTGATGCTGACCGGGTAGTTGGTCTGATCGAGGCAGAAGAGAAAAAACCGCCATATTTGATTTTGAACCGTATTAAGCAAAATATGGTTCAGCGTGGAGATATGCTTTCTGTTGCCGATGTCTACGATCTATTGCGCGTAGAAGTGATCGGCATCGTTCCAGAAGACGAAAACACCATCATCGCTGCCAATAAAGGCGTACCTTTGGCCATCGAAGGAAAGTCGCGTTCGGGCGTCGCGTATCGCAATATCGCCAAGCGGCTTTGCGGAGAACAAGTTCCGTTCATGAAATTGGATGTGGATACATTGTGGGACAAGTTGATGCAAATAGGGAAAGGGAATTGACGATGGGTTTTCTTGACAACCTTTTTGGTAAGCCTTCCGCCAATCACGCCAAAAACCGCCTTCAACTTGTGCTCATCCACGACCGGGTCAACCTGAATTCCGCGACCATTGAATTGCTGAAGGATGACATCATCAATGCCATTTCTAAACACATTGACATAGACCCTTCCAGTGTGCGGATCGAGATCGAACAGCAAGGCCGTTCGCAAAAATTGGTGGCAGATATTCCCATTAGGCCGCATTCAGGAAAAAAGCAGTAATTTCATTCATCCAGAACAAAATTTTCGAAGGTAAGAATTCATGAAAAGCGGCCTTTGGCGTTTCTTTGATTTTTGGTTGCTTGGGGCGGTGGTCATCCTGGTTATCTTGGGCGTGACCATGATCCGATCTGCCATTGCCGGCAATATTGAATTGACCGAAACCACTCCTTTGGTAGAGCGGCAAATGATCTTTGCCGGCATTGGCTTGGTTGCGATGTTGATCATGGCCAATATTGATTACCGGGTATGGTCAAGCCTCAGCAACACACTCTATATTGGCATTATTTTGGTCCTGTTAGCCCTAAACGTTATTGGCGCGGCCATGTTTGGTTCTGCGCGTTGGTTTCAAACCACCTTGGTGTTCATTCAACCATCCGAATTTGCCAAGATCGTATTAATTTTGACACTGTCGCATTTTTTTGTGGTCCATTTCCATCAAATGCACGAGACCCGCTGGATCTTGCGCAGTTTTTTGATGGCGATGGGAATCACAGTTTGGGTGATCTTGCAACCCAATTTGAGTACCTCGATCGTATTGCTGGTGCTGTGGTTTGTTTTGTTATGGTTTTCAGGCGTTTCCATTCGCTTGTTGGCTACGTACGCCATTGTTGGCGCGCTTATCCTCGCGGTTACTTTTCCAATTTTGGTTCAGTACGAGATCATCCAGCAATACCAACTCGACCGGATCATGAATTTTGTCGCCCCGGATCCAAATGCCCGTTATGGCGAGATCTTTAATATTAACCAAGCCCTCATCTCGATCGGCTCAGGCGGTTTTTTTGGACAAGGGTATGGGCAAGGAAGCCAGGTGCAATTGCGTTTCCTCAAAGTGAGGTGGTCCGATTTTATATTCTCCACTACCGCCCACGAGCTGGGTTTTGTTGGAGCAATGCTGATCATTTTGTTGATCTTGTTCGTTGTTTTTCGATGTGTGCGTGCCGCCCGGCTTTCACGCGATATTTACGGCTCGCTCATCTCCTATGGAGTTGCGACACTCATCGCCTTTCAGGCGTTTGTGAATCTTGGTGTAAACTTGAACATGTTGCCCGCAACCGGGCTGACATTGCCATTTGTAAGTTATGGCGGCAGTTCATTGCTGGCCAATCTGATGGCGATCGGCTTGGTTCAAAGCGTTGTAATGCGCCGAAATGTAATTGAAATCTAACTCCCTTTTGGAGGATCTTGTGGATCTGAAACCCGCCCGTGTTCGTTTTGCACCATCTCCTACTGGGCACATGCACCTTGGCAGCGCCCGAACAGCCCTCTACAATTATTTGTTGGCCAAAAAGACCGGCGGCAAATTCATATTGCGCATTGAAGATACAGACCAAAAAAGGTATGTGCCTGGCGCCGAGCAGGAATTGATCGATGGGTTGCGCTGGTTGGGTCTGGAGTATGACGAAGGCCCCGATATTGGTGGCCCATACGGCCCATACCGCCAAACAGATAGAAAAGCCATTTACGATGAGTACATTCAGAAGTTGATCGACAAAGGATCCGCGTATCCTTGTTTCTGTACCCCTGAACGCCTTACCGCGGTTCGAGAAGAACAGATGAAAAACAAGGTTCAGCCCCGCTATGATGGCCATTGCAGAGGGATGGACCCTGGGGAGGCCCAAAAACGGGTGGATTCGGGCGAAAAACACGTCATCCGTTTTCGGATGCCAAAGGAAGGGAAAACCACGGTCAGCGATCATCTGCGGGGTGAAATAACGGTAGACAACACCACCCTCGATGATTCTGTGCTGATCAAATCGGATGGATGGCCGACCTATCATTTTGCCGCCATGGTGGATGACCACCTGATGGAGATCACGCATGTCTTTCGCGGTTCTGAATGGCTGGGTACATTTCCATTGCACGCCAATATAATTCGCGCTTTCGGTTGGCAAGAGCCCGTTTGGGTTCATTTGTCGGTGTTCCTAAAACCAAGCGGCAAAGGCAAGATGTCCAAGCGCGAAAAGGAAGATGCGATCAAAGATGGCTATTCCATTTTTGTCACCGGCATGTCAGAATTGGGTTTTATTCCCGAGGGTTTGAACAATTGGACCGCCCTGATGGGCTGGGGCGCGGGAGAAACAGAAGACGTGCTGACCCTGTCCGAGATGATCGACAAGTTTGATATCGACAAATTAAACGCTTCGCCGGCGGCGATCAACTTTGCCCGGCTTGACCACTTTAATGGCGAACATATTCGGCGATTGGAGGCTTGGGATCTGGCGAAGAGGATCAGGCCGTATTTGGAACGCGAAGGCCTGGTTGTAGACGAGGGAAAACTGCAAATGATCATCCCGATCATCCGGGAGCGATTGGTAACCTTGGATGATTGTGTACCGTTTGCGGCGTGGTTCTTCAAGGAGGTTGCCACACCCCCGGCAGAAGAGCTGCTTCCCAAAGGGATGGCGGCGCAACAGGTTAAACAAATGGGAGCCGAGGTATTGGAGATCCTGAAAGGATTGCCGGCCTTTTCCCATTCCACGGTAGAAGAGCCAATGCGAAAATATATTGAAGAAAAACAGTTGTCACCCAACCAGGTCTTTGGCTTTTTGCGCGTAGCCATATCGGGGCAAAAGGTATCGCCCCCCTTGTTTGAATCGATGGAGATCGTTGGAAGGGATACCGTTTTGGCCAGGGTCGCCAGGGCCGTAGATAGTCTTTAGTTTTCAGTGATCATTCAAATAACAAGCGGTCGGAGAATTTTTCCGACCGCTTGTTGTTTATTTGCATTGAGAATGCTTAATTTTGCTTCTTTTCGATCTTGGCCCAGGAATCCTTGAGGGTGACGGTTCGATTGAAGACCAACTTGCCAGGAGCAGATGTGCGGTCGGTGCAAAAATAACCAATTCGCTCAAATTGGAACTTGTCTCCGTTGGCAGTGCCGGCCAGGGAGGCTTCCACCTTGGCGTTCGGCTTTATCACCAACGAGGCAGGATTGATGACACTGGCGGTATCCTCTGCATCATCGGGATTTTCAATTGTGAACAGCCGGTCATACTCTCGAACCTCGGCGTGCAGTGCATGTGCCGCCGAAACCCAATGAATGGTCGATTTTACTTTGCGCCCGTCGGGTGCGTCTCCGCCTTTGGTGCTTGGGTCATAAGTACAATGGACCTCAACAATATTGCCGGCTTCATCCTTGGTAACACTTTCGCATCGAATGAAATAGGCATAGCGCAAACGAACCTCGTTGCCAGGATACAAACGATAGTATTTGGGTGGCGGAGACTCCCTAAAGTCCTCCTGCTCGATATACAGAATTTTTGAAAAATTGACCTTTCGGCTGCCGGCTTCAGGGTCTTCCGGGTTATTCACCGCTTCCAACTCTTCTACCAATCCATCAGGGTAATTATCGATGACGACCTTTATCGGGTCGATCACTGCCATTTTGCGCAACGAGTGTTTATTCAGATCATCACGAACGCAAGATTCCAGCAAGGCATAATCGATCCAGCTTGTGTTTTTGGCGACACCAATGCGGCGGATGAAATCGATGATGGCGGTTGGTGTATAGCCACGCCTGCGCATCGCGCGCAGGGTGGTCAGCCGGGGGTCATCCCAGCCTTCTACCAAACCGGTTTCAACCAGTTTGCGCAATTTTCGTTTTGACATCATCGCGTACGATAGATTCAAGCGGGAAAATTCGATCTGGCGGGGCATAAACTCGCCCAGTTGCTGCAAGAACCACTCGTATAACGGGCGATGGATCTCATATTCCATCGAGCACAGGGAATGGCTGATCCCTTCCATCGAGTCATTTTGGCCGTGAGACCAGTCATACATCGGATAAATGCACCATTCGCGGCCAGTGCGGTGGTGGGGTGGTTCGTGGATGATACGGTACATGGCCGGGTCGCGCATAACCATATTGGGATGAGCCATATCGATTTTGGCGCGCAATATTCTGCTGCCATCGGGGAATTCGCCTTTTTTCATGCGCTCGAGCAAGTCCAGATTCTCTTCTACGCTCCTGCCCCGCCACGGGCTTGGGTTGCCTGCTTCCGTCAAAGTTCCCCTGTTTTTGCTTACTTCTTCGGGGGTTTGGTCATCCACATAGGCCAAGCCTAATTTGACCAATTTTATGGCCCATTCGTACAGCTTGCCAAAATAGTCTGACGCGTAGGTAACCTTTACCCATTGGATGCCCAACCAGGCGGCATCTTCCTGGATAGCATGGACAAATTCCAACTCTTCTTTGGCTGGGTTGGTATCGTCAAAGCGCAATACCAATTCGCCACCATTCTCGATCGCAACAAAATAATCGATCAAAAAGGCTTTAACATGGCCAATATGGAGGTAGCCATTGGGTTCTGGTGGCAGGCGTGTGCGGATCTTTGAGAACCTGCCGGAGCGAAGGTCTTCCGCTACGGCTTCGCGAATGAAATCTGTACCAGTTGAGGAGGGGATATTTTCCATAATGAACGTTCGATTCCTAAAATAAGTATGAATAAATATTATACCCCAGCAACCGGCAAGGAAAATTATGCCGGTTTTGGCTTGCCAGCATCCCACGCGCGTGGTAGAATATTCTCCGCTCAAGGTAACGATAACCCTTGGGGGCTCGTCTAATGGCAGGACAGATGACTCTGGATCATCTAGTAGAGGTTCGAATCCTTTGCCCCCAGCAATAAAAAACGCCCGATTTTTCGGGCGTTTTTTTGTTGATAAAGTATGTACCGTTTCCAGGCTTAAGCGGTCTCGCCGGCGGGGGATTTACGGAACCAATTGTTCCATTCCTTGTTTTCCCATACCACCAAGATCGGCGCCGCGTTGAAGATGGAGGAGTAGGTTCCACTGAACACACCGACCAGAAGGATGATCACAAAATGGCGGATGGAATCTCCACCAAAGAGCACCATTGCGAACAAGGTGAACATAACCGTTAGCTGGGTATTGATGGAACGGTCCAGGGTCTGCATGATGGAGTGGTTGACCACTTTTTCAAATTCCACTTTGCGGTAAATGCCAAGGTTTTCCCTGATACGATCGAATACTACGATCGTATCGTGCACTGAGAAGCCAATGACCGTAAGAACAGCGGTGAGGAAGAGAGAATCGGCTTCCCAACCCAATGTCACGCCCAAAATAGCTTCAACGCCAACCACCACCAGTACATCGTGAAGCATGGCCAAAATTGCGGCCGTGCCATAACGGATGGCATGCTGAACGGAGCGGAATGCGAACCAAATATAAATCAGGATCGCGATCGCGGCCATGCCAACCGCGCCAGCGGCGGCGCGGGCTACTTCCTGGCCAACTGCCGGGCTAACAGAAGTAAAGTTGAGAACGGTCACTTGCGTGCCAGTTTTCTCAGTCAATGCCGCGATGATCTCACCTTTTTTGGCATCGCTCATCGCTTTGGATTTGACCGAAATGGCATCTGTTCCCAATAGCTGAACGATCGGAGCGCTGATCTCGTTATCGGCATCGCTCAGATTGTTGTAGATCTCAGCGACGACAGTCGCTTCGGGTTGGGTGCCATCGGCGAATTGGACCTCGAGAAGGGAGCCGCCGGTGAAATCAATGCCCAGTGGCAATACCCCTTCCGCGGGGTTTTGGCTCCAATGGATGCCCATGAAGACCAAGCCTGGGATGATCACCAGAAAGGAGATCAGAAAATACAGGTAACGATTTTTGATGATGTTCATTGTCTAACTCCTACAGGCCAAACCATTTGGGATGGTCAATCGAGGTGATATTATCCATGAGGGTATGCAGATAGGTGCGGGTTACATTGATGGCGGTGAACAAACTGACCAATACACCCAATGCCAAGGTAACCGAGAAGCCTTTTACCATGCTTGCGCCGAAGGAGCTGCCAAATATGTACAGGATGACGCAGGTGATCAATGTGGACAGGTTGGAATCGCGGATGGATGGCCAGGCGCGTTGCCAGCCCAGGTCGATGGCCTGGCGCAGGTTTTTGCCAGAACGCAATTCTTCCTTCATGCGCTCAAAGATCAAAATGTTCGCGTCTACAGCCATACCAATACTCAATATGAAGCCGGCAATGCCCGGCAGTGTGAGGACAACGGGGATCAGCTTGAACAGCGCGAGGGAAAACAATGCGTACGTCAGCAACGCAAGGTCGGCCACCAGGCCAGGCAAGCGGTAATGCAGAAGCATGAACAGAACCACCACAGTAAGGCCGATGATGCCGGCGAGCACGCTTTTTCGTACCGATTCAGCGCCCAGGGTCGGGCCGACGGTGCGGCTTTCGGCGATCTCGATCGGCACTGGCAATGAACCATAGCGAAGTTGGACGGCGAATTCATTCGCGCTTTGGGCGGTGTAATCACCGGTGATCACGCCAGATCCTTCGGTGATGGGAGAATTGATCGAAGGGGCTGAAATGATCTTTTTATCCAAAACGATGGCAAGGATCTTGCCGACGTTCTTGGAAGTGTAATCCGCAAAAATTTGTGAGGATTCAGGCTTGAGGCTGAAGGCGATCTCGTAACCGCCGGTAGTGCCAGGTTGAACGCCAACAGTTTGCAGGGCGGTACCGGTAAGTACGGTTGGCCATACGCGTTCTTCCATGGGGGTTGTGGTGTCATCGGCGGGGGTTGCAGTTCCAGGGGCGCCTTGGTCGGTAAGGATGGTCGTTCCATCCGGCAACCGGGTGTCGCCCATGTCTACAAATTCCAGCAAACCGGTTTGTTTAACCGAAGCAACGATCTGCTCAGGGTTATTTACACCCGGGAATTCAGCCACGATACGGCGTGGGGGTGCAACCTGCATGGTTACCTCGCTAACACCCAGGGCGTTCACACGGTTTTCCAAAATGGTCTTGGTGGTGTTCAGGTCCTCCGCGGTTACAGCAACACCTTCAGGGACTTCCAAAAGGGCTTGCAAACCGCCGCGCAGATCCAGGCCGAGCTGGATGGCAACATTTCTTGCATAAAGAGTAGTGGAATTGAAAGGGTTGGTGATTTGTATTGATTCACTCAGGTTGATCCAGATCGACACAGCGACCAGTACCAGAATGAAGACCAACATGGTGATAGGCCTGCGTTTCATTTGGCGTTCTCCGTTTTCAAAAAAAGTCCAACCAGTGGTTGGCGTAATTGCAAACCAATATTATACCGTCATTATTAGGGATGAAAAGAAATGTTTGGAGGCCAGGCTGTGATGGCTGGGATCAAGGGTTAAATGGAAGGTACGGGATGGTAATGTTCATTTTGCGAAAGCCGGACTGAGCGGCGCCAACAACTTTTAATGCCAGCACCGTTAGATCGTTGGCGGGTCGGTTGCGCTCCAAGCGAACCGATTGGGCGATCAGCGCGTCGCACAGCTCCTGAAGGGTGGGGTCGGCGTCTTCCAACAGGGCCTGGAGGGTAATCGCGAGATCATTCTTGTCGCCATACTCATTGCCGGCTTCAAACACCCCTTCGCTAAACTGAATGACGAGGAGGTCTTCCGCCAACGGGATCTCGGTAACGATCGGTTTGATATTTCGGCCGGCACCCAACTTGGTTCCTGCCTGATCGATCCGCTTGATCAATCCTTCTTCGACTAGCAAAATGGGGCAATTTGAATTTACGCACAAAACAAGCGTATTGCTTGCCAAGTCCACCGAGGTGGTAACGGCAGAACATTCAACACGCCCCTGAAACTCGGTAAACAGGGAATCGGAAACTGCCCGAGCGGCTGCGCTATCGCGAACGCCAGTAGAAAGATGATTGGCCAACCTGCGCACAGCGGTTTGCGCGGAAGAGATCTGGGAATGGCTGGTGGAGTGGCTGCTTGCCTGTATCACCGACAATCCACCATTGGGCCGTTCCACAGCTTCAAAAGAATCCGTGATCCCGTCGGGATTTGTTCTTTCAACCTTGGCGATGGCTACCTGTATTTCCATAAATTCATTTTAGCATAGCGACCCTGCCAAACAAAAACCGTCGCGATATTCGCGACGGTTTGATGATCAAAAATGGGATTCGGCTGGCGGGATCAAATCTCGCCAGATACATCCATCTCGACAGGGGGCTCTTTTTTGGCAGCTATGCTCTTTGCCTTGGATTTGGCGGTTTCCAATAGTTCTTCGCCCTGCTTCACTGCCTTGCGGGAGTAATCCTGTACTTTTTCCTTGGCGTCAGCCGCAAGGGTCTCGGCTTGGCGCAAAGCTTTGTCGGCCTCTACCTTTGCCTGGTCCTTCAGCTCGATCGATTTTTCACGGATCACAGCACGGGTTTCCTCACCAGATTGCGGGGCCAATAATAGGGCAGCGACCGCGCCTGTCAAACCGCCGACTATAAAGCCGACCAAAAAAGCTCCAAATTCATCATGATCAGACATCGTCGTTCCTACCTTTCTTCAACGTGGTTTATTGTTTTTTTGAAAAGTTGATCAGGTCTAACATTTTCTGAAAACCTGCCATATAACTATTTAATTTTACAACAGGTTCAACCAAATTTTCGCCCAGGAATTTGGTTGTTCCGCGCAAATGGTTCACAGTTTCGTTGGTGGCTTCCAACATCGGCCTTACCTCGTTATTCAACAGGTTGATCAGCTTGCTGACCTGAACAACCAATACCACCAGCGAGGCGCCGATGATGATCGATTCGAACGCCAGGAAGATGATGAATATATCGCGGATGTTGGTGGTTAGCGCGGGGTTTACCGTAAGGCCAAAGATGGCCAACCCCAGCAACGCCAAGATCAACACGGTCACGGCAGCAACGATCCATTGGGTGTTATTGTTATTTTTGTTCGATTCCATCGGCAAGCCTTGTATTTTGGTATTGGTTAAAAAAATTATAGCATAACCACTTTCACGGCTTTAAAATCGCATTCTGTTTCAGGTTTATGAATATAATGTTGGATACGAAAGGAACTTTATTGCCGATGAGTGGATACAACCTGGAAGAAATTCTGAACAAATTCGATGGAAGGGATCTTGGGGAACAATTTTCCACGGTGAGCATAACCGCGAATGTCAAGATCATCGGCGTGCCTGCGAACGTATTTGGCCTTAGGGTGGTCAAGGGACTTTTTTCGTATGAAAAGGAAGGAGTGGCAAACCCTGATGTTACCGTTGAAGCAGAGGCTGATCTGTTGCCACGGATCGTAACAGGGGAAGTGAATCCGATGGCCGCGTTTATGGCCGGTGATATTCGGATCGACGGGGATTTGGCAGCCTTGGCGCGGTTGTTGCCATACCTTAAAACATTGGTCAACTAACCAACAAAGAGTCCGAGGGTTTTCCTCGGACTCTTTTTGAGTTTGGATATTGGGATCGGGGGATCACCCGTTCAGGAATTGCTCCAAAGCGGATTTGCTGATCCTCCACGCATTGCCGAGTTTCTTGGCTTTTAGGTCGCCTGCGTTAATGGCAGCCAGCACATCTTCCTCAGATACTTTCAAAAATCCGGCGGCTTCCGAGGGTGTCATAACATCTGGCATGGTTGCGCTATTGCTCGCCGCAGCACCGGCGGCAGCCTGGTTACTGGTTGTCTGCATGCCACCTTGTAACGCTTGCCCCATTAGGTTGCCAATTCCCATGCCTGCGCCAATTCCGGCAGTAAGGCCAGCACCACCGTTGGCGTTATTTGCGGCGTCGCGCATGGCGTCTGCGGCTTGCAACTGGGTGTAAACATTCATATCCAGCATGCCCATATCACGCAATTCCTGAGCCGACTTATCAGACGGTTTTAGGTTGCCGATGTAAAAGGTTTTTAAAGTCAGGCCAAGCGCGGCAAAGTCTTCCATGGCCTTGGCCCTAACGCCAGCGCTCAATTCTTCGGTAAGGCCGATCATCTCCAGGATATTGCGCTTTTGGGCGGTTTCTCCCAGCAGGTCTTGCAATTTTGAGAGCAACATCGTGCGGATGCGGTCTTCAATATCAGAGACTTTGAAACTGCCGGTTTTTCCAACGATGTTGGTGACCAACAATTGCGGGTCTGAAACCTGGAAAGAGTAGGTGCCAAAACCTTGCAGCAAGGCTACGCCCAGGCCAACGCCCGGGTTTCGAACGATGATCGGTTGGGGCGTTCCCCATTTTTTGTTGGCGAATTCCTTGAGCGATACGAAATACACTTCCGCGGGGAAGGGTGTTCGGTCATTGAAGAGCTTGCCTAACAGGTCTACCAGCTTTGGGATGTTACCGGTTACGAGGGTGTGGGTGCCTGGCTTGAATACATCCAACGCCAAACCATTCCGAAAAAACACCGCCGATTGACCTTCCCTCACGATCAGCTGGGAGCCGATTCGGTAATCGCCGATAGAGTTGTCATCCGGAAAACGGTGCACAATCTCATCCACCATTTCATTGCGATATTCAATTACGTCGAAAACTCTGGCCATTGTTCACTCCTTGAAATTGATAATTACCATATTCATTATAGAGTTTATTTGCCCAATTTGGAATTGATGTCCATCAATTCCCCCTGGGTAGAATTTTTGAAAATTAACACTTCAGCCATGATGCTAAGCGCAATTTCTTCTGGGGTTTCGGCGTGAATGTTGATGCCTATTGGGGAGCGAACTTTGGAGATCAAATTATCGGATATGCCGCGAGACACCAACTCGTTTCGGGTTGTGATCCACCTTTTTTTAGAGCCGATCACGCCAATGAACCCGGCTTGGCTCTCTAACAACGCCGGGAGGCCAGGAATATCGATCCTTACACCACGGGTGGTTAAGAGCAAGTAACTTTGTTTGTCCAGGTTGATGTGGTTAGGCAGGTCAGTCATTGGGCAAACGATGTGGGCGTCCGCATCTGGTACCAAGTCGGGGGTGCATAAATCAGCCCGGTCGTCGCTAATGGCTACCCAAAAACCAAGCCATTTGGCCAATTTGGCAAGCGCTTTGCCAACGTGCCCGGCACCCAAAACGATCAACTTGGGGGCTGGCAGGTTTGGTTCAATGAAGATCGTCACTTGGCCTCCACAAACACCTGGGTCACCTTTCTCCAGGTCATTCAGGTGATATTCCAACAAGGTTGCCTTGCCGGTCTCTAAACAGCCAAGTGCACTCTTGATCACCCGGTGTTCCATTTCTCCGCCGCCGATGGTGCCAATGATGCTGCCGTTGGGGCGAACGACCATCTTTGCGCCTGCGTGCCGTGGAGATGATCCCGCGGCGCCCACAACGGTGCATACGGCAAAAGATTCATTTGCCTTGCCAAGCGCGTAGATCTCAGGGTATAGGTTGGGTTGCATTTATTCTATTAACCCGAGAATCGCCGGCAATAATTGTTTTTTACGGCTAACCACGCCTGGGGCGTCTCGCGTGCCATCTGGCAGAGGTGGAAACGGCAATTCTGCCATCACTGGCGGCGTTGGCTCCGATACAAATACCCGGCTGGAGCCACGCACAACATCGGTTACCAGCAAGATCGCAAAATCCAAAACCCGGGCTTTGGCCAATTCATTTAGCGCTTGCTGCAGTTTTTCCCTGTGTTCTGCAAGTTGCATCAGGTCGGTAACTTCTGCTTGGGCAACGGCGAATTTGAAGCCATTGGATTCGTACGATTTGATATCTGTGCTTACCACGTCATGTGGGTCGCGGTTGGCGAGCCCAGCGCCGGCACTGAGTACTTCCATGCCGTATTTTTGAATGTCATACCCTTTTAGAGGACCATTACCCACAAAAGCCCATCTCGCCAGCCGTTCTGCTGCAGTTCTGTCTCGCTGGGTAGTGGTTGGCGAGGTAAGGATGAGGGTGTCGGCCAACAATCCGCCCAGCAACATTCCCGCGATTTGGGAAGGCATAGACAAGCCCGCATCGCTGGTTAGTTCCGAGACCAGTGTACTGGTTGAGCCCACGGTATCCACTGTGACCTTGATGGGGGCATGGGTATACGGATTTCCCAACCGATGGTGGTCCAGGATCTCCAATAATTCGGCTTCGTCCAAGGAGGCGATCGATTGCCGCGGTTCGTTGTGATCAACCATTACGATCTTTAATCGCGGCGGGTTTAGAACACCCCTTTGGTGGCAAATGCCTTTGTAGTGGCCACTTTCATCCACAATAAAGAAATCATTGTGTTCCTCGCGCAAGATCTTATTCAAGGAGTCGCGAATGTGGGCGCCAAAAACAAATTTGGGGACGTTGGTATCGGCTGCATCCTTGCACGGAGCAGACATGATATCCGCAATACGGTGGTCAGACATATCCAACCGCGGGCCGATGATTTGTCGGAAAAAGTTGAACAAACTAACGCCATCGATCATGCCGTATGGATAGCCATCTTCCGTGATGATAGGCGCTATACCGCCGGTTCGGGTCGTTAGCGCCCAGGCGTCTGAAAGGGGAGAATCTGGTGAAACGGTATCCAGCGAGCGCATTACCGATTCAAACCGGGGTGAGGCATCACTGAGCAATAACGGCGGGTCCAGTTCCAGTTTTTTTAATAAAAAAGCTGTTTGGGGGTTAACCGCACCCACGCGAGAAGCGATCGAATTGACGCCATCCCGTTGCCGCAATAGCCAGGCGTACCCCATCGCGGCTGCGATCGAGTCTGTATCTGGGTTGAGGTGGCCGGTTACAAAGACCGGCTCATTGGTAACGCTCATGCAGTTCCTTTCAATTTTGCAACGCCCGCCAGATCTTTTCAGGAGTCATTGGCAGAGTATCGATGTTTGCGCCGGTGGCGTGGAAGATGGCATTGCCCACTGCGGGAGCCACACCGTCCATTGGGATCTCGGCTACCGCTTTGACACCAAATGGGTGGCTGGGTTCGTTGGTCTCAACAAAAATGGTCCGCATTTCGGGGATCTCGTTGGCAGCATAGATGTGGTAATCGACAAAATCCTTTTCCAATGGCTTGCCGTTGGCGTCGTAAGTCATTTCTTCGCAAACCGCGTAGCCAAGCGCCTGGATCATGCCGCCCTCGATCTGTCCTGAAGCTGTCATCGGATTCATGATGATGCCTGAGTCCACCGCCATTACCAGTTTATCAACAGTGTAAGCCCCGGTGACAGTATCTACGGTCACTTCCGCAAATTGTGCGGCAAACGGCGGCGGTGAGGATGGGGAAACGTGGGATCCCGTGCCCATGACCTGGAATTGTTCGCTGTGGTGCAATGTGTTCAACGCAACCTCGGCATGGGTAACCATATCACCATCCGATGCGATTGCCTGCCCATTTGCCAGTGTGATCTGATCGGACGAATAGGTTTTGCCGGTTCGCTCATTGATCATCTTGGCGGCGCGTTCCTTGATCTGTTTTGCGGCCATTTCAGCGGCTTTGCAAACCGCGCTGCCAGACACATACGTTGTACTTGAGGCATACGCGCCTTTGTCGAACGGGGTCATATCCGTATCGGATGAATAACAAATAATGTCATCGGTGTTCACCCCCAGTATCTCCGCTGCCATTTGGGAGAGGACCGTGTCGGAGCCTGTTCCGAGGTCCGTGGCGCCGATGTGAAGGTTGAAAGATCCATCGTCGTTCATCTTGATGGAAGCGCCGCCCATATCCAAATAAGGGATGGCGGTACCCTGCATTACCAATGCAGCGCCAATACCTTTGCGCAAGTGGGGGTGTCCCGGTACAACTTGCCAATTTGCGTTGGCTCGTTTTTGCTGCCAATCGATCTCTTTTTTGCCCGCATCAACGCATTTGGAAAGCCCGACGGTATGGATGATCTCAGGGCGGGGTTCGCGGCCTTCATTCCATGCTGTGCTGAAGGGGTGGTATTCACCCTCATGAATGGTGTTCTTCAGCTTGAATTCAATCGGGTCCATCCCAATTTCCGCGGCGATCTTTTCCAAATGCCGATCCAGCGGGAAGTACCCTTGCGGTACACCGTAACCCCTAAACGCGCCGGCCGGCGGTGTGTTGGTGTAAACAATGTCGGCGTAAAAGCGGATATTGGGATTTTTTCGATAAGGACCATCACCCACATATAAGGCCAGAGATTTATGGCCGGTATTTCCAGTTACGGTGAGCGCATGGGAACCATAAGCCCCCGTGTCGGATAACGCGTACATCGCATTGGCAGTGATGGTGCCATCCAACTTCACTCCGGTTTTCATACGGATTCGCATTGGGTGGCGTGAACGGGCGGCGATAAATTCTTCCTCGCGGGTGTATTCGTAAATGACGGGTTTTCCAGTCACAATGGTCACATGGGCGGCCACATCTTCGATCAAAATCTCTTGCTTGCCGCCAAAACCACCGCCGATGCGGGGTTTGATGACGCGGATCTTTTTGACCGGCAAACCAAGAACCGGTGCCAACACGCGGCGAATATGGAACGGCACCTGGGTGGATGTTTTGATCGTCAGCCTGTCATCTTCATCCCAATATGTGATGCAGACGTGTGGTTCGATGTGTGCCTGTTGGACCTTGGAAACCGTGTATTCGTGCTCAAAAACCTTGTCGGCTTCGGCAAATCCTTTTTCTACATCGCCAATATCGATCCGTATTTCAGCCGCAAGGTTCTTCCTGGGGTCAGAATCGGCAAAATTCAGGTATTCAGCTTCGGTGTGTATCTGGGGTGCGCCTTCCAACATTGCCTCGCCCATGTCTATCACGGCGGGCAATAGCTGGTACTCTACCTTGATCAAGCGCAGCGCCTGTTCCGCAACTTCCGCGCTTGTGGCAGCAACGATGGCAACCCGGTCGCCAACGAATCGGACCGTATGATCCAATGAAAAGCTATCCAACGGGCCAGGGATGGGGTCGGACTGGCCGGCAGTGGAATAGACAACCCTGGGAAGATCTTTCCAGGTGAGTACAACCTCTACGCCTGGCAATGCTTTTGCAGCGCTTGTGTCTATGGTAAGGATCTCGGCATGGGCGTGGGGTGAATGCAACACCTTGGCGTACAATGCGCCTGCTGGCAGATAATCTGCGGTAAAAGCGGTCTTCCCTTGTGCAAGTTTTACCGCGTCCAATTTTTGTTCGGGCTTTCCAACGACCTTGTTTTCTCGTTTGCCGATCGCGGTGATCATTTGTGGCAAACTTTCCTGCGGCAATACTTCGCTACCGTTTTTTTGCATTTCGGCCGCGGCAGACAAAACAGCCTTGACAGGTTTTTCGTACCCTGTACAACGGCAAAGCACACCATTCAAGGCCTCCCGGACATCCTGTTCGTTCGGGTTGGGGTTTTTGTCTAAAAGCGATTTTGCCGCCAAGATCTGCGCAGGGGTGCAATAACCGCATTGGATAGCGCCATGATCGATGAACGCGCGTTGGAGTGGGTGCAAACCTTCATTGGGTTTCCATCCCTTGTCGGGGTTTTCTCCCAAAGCCTCAATGGTGACGATCTTGTGGCCTTCCGCCTGCGCTGCAAGCATCAATCCGGAGTTGACAGGGCGACCATCCAGCAGTACCGTATCGGAGCCCGCCTGGCCTCCTTCATCCCCAAATTTGATGCCGTAGTATCCGTTCTCGCGCAATACCTTGAACAATGAATCCCCGGCCTGAGCGGGATAATTTTTTTCGATGCCATTAATGACCAATTTGATTTCCATGCTTGTTTCCTTGGTTATAAGAGTTTGGTTACAACAACGGTTTCGCCATGCAGCTGGTTTAGTTCATCTGCGGCATTTACGGAACCTAAAACGACAACATGCTGGGTATTTGAAGTGTTATGAAGCACCTGGCCAAATTTGCCAAAATCTGCTCCATCTGAAGCGAAGATCTGGTCACGCCTATTCTGCCGTTCTTCATTGGAAAGCGAAAGGAGAGATCGGGTAAACGATTGCCACCCTTTGGCATCTGGCAACAGGTAGGTGTCCACATCTCCAATGGTGCCAATGATGGTTTTTTCAAGTTCACTGTCGCCAATTTCAAGCTTTTGCAAGAACTCACCGGTTTTGTCATATGTCTCCAACGTCTTTTTAGCGTTGGGGTCGCGGTAGCTGAGGAAGTCAAAGATGCCGGTGATCGGGTCAAAAGCGCTAAATCCACCGTACGCACCGCCTTGGACCCTCACTTTCTCCCAAAGGTACGTGGTTTGCAGGTAATTGTTGATCACGTGAATGTTGCCATCCAGGGAGTATCCATTGCCGTAAAGGTCGATCGCACTGCCGACATAATTTACCTGGCTTGGCAGTGTGAAAACCTCGTGGCGTGGCAACGCGGGAAGATCCCATTTTTGGTTGGGGATCTGTTGGTCAGGAAGGCTGGCAAAAAATCTTTGCAATTCGGCAGCTGCGGCTGGCCAGTTGCGCTCATCAATGGTTACATTGGCGATCGCGTTATTCTTGCTAAAGATGCTGCCAAACAGGTTGCGCAAGTCAGACAGGATCGCATCCCAATCTTTAGTGGCAATGTCCGAGAGTTGGCGCAAAAACAAGATCTGGTTGATCCCAGAGATCTCTTCGAGTGCCCTATCTGCCTGGGAAAAGTGAGCCTTTAATCGTTGATGGATCACATTTGACCCGCCAGGGATCAGGCCGCTTTCCAATGCCGATCGTCTTTCGGCAACTATTTGCAAAAATCGTTCTTTTTGGTCGAGTTTCGCGTGTTGGCTGATCTCCAAAACGAGATCGAGCATTGCGCCGATCTGATGCTGAAGCGCCTTGCCACGGATGAAGCTGAATTTGGCCTGGCCAGACCGGTCATATTTCTCGCTGATAAATTGGCTCGCCCTCAAACCGCCCGTGTCCTGGCCGATCTTTTGGGTCAATCGCAGCATATCATAACTTTCGGTACCAAGCTCGGTCAGCAGTTTCCCGAGCAATCCAAGGTATGGCAACAACCTGGATGGTACGCCTGAAAGGTCAAAACCGATGTCGATGTATGCAATGCCGTTCGTTTCCAACACCTGGTGGAAAACCTTGTTGCCGCCAAGGTCATGTTCCGCGAAAGGAGAGGTCTTGATCGACCTATCCAAATCGGCTAATGACAAACTTGGGATGCTTGCCAATGCTTCGTCACTGTCGGGAGTATCCTGGTGAAGTTTGAGAAGATCGGCATCCTTGGCGATCGATCTCAACTCTGCTGGGGTAAGGCCAGCCATTACTTTTTCTAATCGGTCGGTTTCAAGCGATTCTCGCCGTTTTCCTTCCTTCTCATCGGGTAATAACTGAACAGTAGTGCGGTGTTGGTTGTCGATCAACCATTGTTTGATCTTGGTTTCGATCGCGCCTTTTTGCAGGGCAAAGGACTTAAGTTCTGCAAGGCTTGCCTCGTAGCTGATCGCCTCGATCGGGTCACCTTCGTAAAGCCAGGTAGAAAGCGCGCCTAACATCAAAGCCAAACCGCGGGGGAATCTGCCGGAATTTTGTTCCCGGATGTGGAATTCCAGGGTGTTTAAGCTTGCGCTGACACTTTCAGGATCCAAACCATTTTGAACGGTTTCTTCCAAGGTTTTAAGGATGAGGGCTTCCACTTTGGCAAGGTTTTCTGGCTGGATACCTTTCAACCCAATTGAAAAAATGGTTTCCTTCAATTGGTCATCGAAACCACCGATCACTTCCTCACCCAAGCCGCTTTCGGTGAGTACCCGCTTGATCGGAGCGGCAGCCGTGCCCAGTAAAAGATGGTCGATCAGTGAGAATGCCAAAGATGAACCAAGGTCTGTTGCGGCGGTTAGCTTCCAGTTTATGGTCAAATGCGCTTTGGCATCTGCTGACTCTCCGCTATCGTAAACGTAGTGATGCGTCGAGGGGGTCGTAAAGGCGGGTTGGTTTTCTATCGCGGATTGAGGGTTGATCTTGGAGAACCTTGAGAGCACCGGTTCAAGTAACTGCAGGCGTTGCTCTTCAGGGTCATCTCCGTAAAAAAAGATGTAGGAATTACTGGGGTGGTAAAAAGTTTGGTGGTATGCCTTAAATTGCGCGTAGGTTAGGTCGGGGATGAATTGTGGATCTCCGCCTGCGTCGAATCGGTACGTGTTTTGCGGGAACAGCGACTGGCGGGACTTGTCGCCTAGCAGGTCATCGGGAGAGGAATACGCGCCTTTCATTTCGTTGAAAACAACGCCTTTGAAGCTCAACGGGCCTGAGGGTGATTCAACCTCATAATGCCAACCTTCTTGCTTAAAGGTCAGTTCGGTGATGTTGGGGAAAAAAACCGCGTCCAGGTATATATCGATCAAATTACGCAGATCTTGCAGGTTTGTGCTGGCGCATGGGTAGCATGTTTTATCCGGGTAGGTAAACGCGTTTACAAACGTCTGCAATGAACTTTTGATGATCTCAACAAATGGTTCCTTAACGGGATACTTCTGGGAACCGCACAATACGGAGTGCTCCAAAATATGGGCTACTCCGGTGGAATCTTGGTTTGGAGTGCGAAAACTGACGCCAAAACATTTGTTTTCGTCCGAATTGGATACCGTCAACAGCCTCGCACCGGTGCCATCATGAATGTAAATTCTGGCCGTTGCCGCTAACTCAGGTATTTGTTGGGCGCGAAGTAAGGTAAAGCTCATTTTTACCCAGCGAGGTCAGCGAGTGATTCAGCGCAACGGAGTGTTAGCTGCCTGGCCATGGCAGATCGATACTCGGCACTTGCTTTGGGGTCGGCTGCCTGGCCATACGCGCTGCTTGCGGCCTTTTCAATACCATCACTGCCAATGCCATCTACAACCAAAGTAGGGGTAATTCCTGTGCCACCCAATGCCAAACGAACCCTGCCTGTTTTCCACTTTGCCATCGCTGCGATCACAATACCAACATCCTGGGGGGTTCGACGAAGGGAATGAAACGCGAATTGCACATCAAGCGGAATGGATACGTCGGTGATCAATCCTTGCCTGCCATTGGCTACATAGTCACCAAGAGTGACGGTGTTGGAAGGATAGAGGGTCACTTGGGCATCCAGTGACATTAAAGTTGTAAGCAATGGCGACTTTCCATCCCCGGATAAGATCACATCCGCGATCGAGCGCATGTTCCTAAGGTTTTGGCGATCTTCCAGCCTGATCACGTCAGCCAGAGATTTGGGTAGCAGATCGCTTTCCAACATGCTTTGAAGGGTTGTACATGCACCGGTAACCAATTTTCCCGCTTCAATTCGGATGGCCGAGGAGCCGCAGCTCTGCAGGTCTACGATCCGCGCGGTGGATGTACGGTCGATAGCAGGAGACAAACCGTAGGAGGCGATGGAACCGGGCATTTCCAATAACGTAGCTGCTTGGGTGTTGCTTTCTGGCCTAAAGTATTCAAAATTCATAGCCACTCCAATAAATTAAAATAGTAACTTTTATTATACAAGACCGATTAATAAAAAAGCGATGAAAATCCTGCCCAAATAGGGGTCGAAATAAAAAAGGGACATATGTCAGGTTTTAATCGGATAAAAATAGTATAATATGGTATCGACCAAACCAAAAGGAGAGCGATATGGCACATGTAATAACGAGTTTATGTTTACGGGATGGTGGTTGTGTGGATGTTTGCCCAGTGGAATGCATCACCCCAGGCAATCCGCAGGAGAGTTATCCCACCTTTTACATCGACCCCGATACCTGCATTGACTGCGGCGCTTGCGTACCGGAATGCCCGTACAATGCCATCTTCCCGGCTGATGATGTTCCTGCCAACTTCAAAGCCCGAGGCGGCGAGTTTGTAAATGAACTGGGTCTAACCGGCAATTACAGCGGTACCGACCATAACGGAAAAGCTGTGCAGCTATCCTCAACCAAGCAATTGGCTGCTGGCGAAGTGGTGGACCTGACAGGGTCCATTAAAGCCAATGCCGATTTTTATACCAAAGGCCCTGGTTACGGCAAGTAAAAAATCCTGGTCTTCAAACCGCCGATGCGATCTTCGCCATCGGCGGTTTTTTTATTGTGTCAATAATTCCAAAAATAACCTGTCCAATTCAAGTTTCACCCCACTTGAGTAGGGTTTTTCATAAAATACCAGTAACGTAAGCGGTGTCCCATTCCATTCAGGCATTGTACCGGCAACATAAAAGGTCGTGTTGGTTTTGGTATCATACCCGGTTGCGCTCCAAAACAGGCTGCTGGAGGTGGAATGTTTTTCCGCAAAGGAAGCCGCCTTAACAGGCGGGATACATTCAGGGGTCATCTGTGATGCCGGCAAGATCACCCAACCTTCAGTGGGTGATTCTACCGCGCTAACAAATTGCAGCCCTGCGCAGGTGCCGGCATTGCTGATGGCTGAAAATAGCCTGGCTGCCATGAGGGGCGTAAAAGTACCCGGTTCAACGTAAGCCAATTCATCGAATCCAATTTTTGGAGTATTTGCCTTTAGTTGGGTCTCGATCCATTTTTCAGCTTCAAGTTGGCCAGTGCCCTGGGCTTTTGGCGCGATCTCGGATGCCATATTTCTCAATATCCGGGTTGGATAGACGCCCATGGAAATACGATTGAGCAAAGGGCCACCAACTTCGGGGAGTTGTGCCTTACCTGCGCCTAATTGATCATTGCTTATATAAGGGGTAGAAACCAATGCGTATAGTTCGCCACTGGCGGCGTTTAACAAAATCCCCGCACCGACCCTGTTGCCATAGTATGCGACCAACTTTTTTTGCAGTCCTGCGTCGATGGTGGTCCGGATGTTGATCCCATTAGGAGGCCTTCCATACACCAGATGGCTCCACCAAAGTTGCAGGTCTGGGTATCCACGTTCGCCTCGCAAAGGATCATCGTAGGCTGCTTCTATGTTGGTTTGGCCAAAAAAGGGTATGTTGTACCCAACAATAGGAGAAAGTGATGGAATCCAGATCTTGCGTTGGTAGCTTCCCGGGGAGCCGATGCTGGATACAATCGCCCCGTTTGCCCGGTCGAGGATCGCGCCGCGTTGTGCTACAGATTCTAAAATTCCCCTGCGCGGGTTCTCTGTTCTCTTCAGCAGTTGGTCATTCCTAATGACTCCCCAGTATCCCAAACCGAAAGCGCAGACGAGAAACCCACTGGCAAAGAGGAAAAAGAGTCCTTTTTCGCTGCTGGATGGAGTTGGAGCCAAGGCTGCGGCTGGAGGCCGGGACCCAATAAAATAGAGCAACAAGACCATGCCATAAGACACAGCCAAGGATGAACCCCCGTACGACAAAAAAGGCAAAGGAACGCCGGTAAGCGGTATGAGATTGAGGTTGCCGCCGATAATGATCAATGCCTGGGCGCCCAAATAGATTGAAACGCCTGCCGCGATGTATTTTTCCCAGCGGTCCGGGGTAAATTTGGCGATCTCAAAACCGATAAATACCAGTAAAAAGAAAAGCATCAATACCGCAAGAGCGCCAATGATGCCAAGCTCTTCGCTGATAGCGGTAAAAATAAAATCGGAATGAGCAACCGGTACGACTGTTGGAAAGCCCAATCCTGGCCCTCGTCCATTTAATCCGCCATTCGCGATGGCGATCATCGATTGGATGATTTGGTATGAGTTGCCGCTTACATCTTGCCATGGGTTTAACCATGTTTCGAACCTTTGGCGTACGAGCGGAACAAAATTGGTAGCAATGGCCAACCCCATGGCGAGCAGGCTTGCTTCAATGGCCAGGGTCTGCCACTTATTCCATCTGTACACCGCAATTCCGCCGGCCATTGCCAGAAAAACCATGCTGGTTCCGATGTCTTTTTGGGCCAGAATAGCGCCAACTGATAACACAGCAATGATGCCCAATGGAATTGACCAAGGCGATCTTTGGGTATCTACCGCCGCCAAGTTCGTGAGTATTAATAAAAATGACAATTTGAGTGGTTCGGATGGTTGCAAATAGATCCCACAACAACCCAGCCAAAGATTCGCTCCATAGCCGGATGGATTGGTGCCAACGAACAAGGTAGCGATGGTCAATAACAGGCTGCCTGCCAATAACCAGCCCAAATACCGCCTGATGTGTTCAAGGCCAATGTTGCCGGAGATCGCACCAAGCACAAAAAGGCTTACGGCTGCAAACAGGATCGATTGGCGAAAGCCAAAATCGCTGTTGATCCGCCAGATGGTCATAATGCCAATTCCAGACAAGAAGGAACTGATCGGGAATAGGAGTGAAGCGAAGATCGGAGTTCGGCGATAGGTAAAGCGGGTGAAAAAATATGCCGGTATGACCCACCCCGCAAACCCTATCCAATGCTTCCACTGAAGGCCATTTGGAAATTGCTGAAGTTGCAAGGTCGCGCTAAACGTGAGGATCAGCGAGTAAATAAATAAAAAACCGGCCGCGAACACGAACAGGAATAGCGGCGATCGCAACCGGCTTATGGATTTGCGCGCCAAATTAATGAATATATTTTTCAATCAGGATCGACAAGTCTTGTTTCGTCTGTGCGGATATGACGGATGGGTTGGTGATCAGCGCATCTGCCAAAGCGCTCTGGCAAGAGCAGGATGGTTGCTGCACGATGCCTGCCAGCAAATTGCGCACAGATTGCTGAGCGATGACAGTATTGTTGGTGAGGGTCCGAATGACCATTTCGACGGTGACCGGTTCGTTGGAAGTGTGCCAAACATCATAATCGGTGACATGGGCCATTGTGCAATAACACATTTCAGCTTCACGCGCCAAAAAGGCTTCAGGGGATGCTGTCATGCCAATGATCGACATACCCCAGGCGCGGAATGTGTTTGATTCTGCCTTGGTTGAGAAGCGGGGTCCTTCGATGGTTATTAATGTTCCACCAGCATGAACGGTTGCGCCCGTTTTGCTAACTGCGTCGACCGCTTTTTGGCTAAGGTCTGCACAAAAAGGGTTAGCGACACCAATATGGGCTACCAGCCCGTTTGAAAAGAAACTTCTGGCACGGTCTTTGGTGAAATCGAAGATCTGGTCCGGGATGACGATATCACCCGGTTTGTAATCTTCGCGGAGTGAACCGCACGCGCTGATTGAAACCAGCTGGCTAACACCGATCTTTTTAAGCGCATAGATATTGGCGCGGTAGTTCACTTCGGTTGGATTGATGAAATGACCGATGCCGTGCCGTGCAAGAAAGGCTACCTTGGTTCCGTCCATTTCGCCGATCACAATCGGAGAGGATGTTTTTCCAAACGGGGTATCAACATCCAATTCATCGATCTTTTTCAAGTCCTTCATACCGTAAAGGCCAGAGCCTCCAATAATTCCGATCGTTACTTTTTCCATATTGTTCTCCGTTCGATGATGTGTGTTTTAAAGGTTTGGTCACCAAACCGCAAAATGTCTCCATCCAGGATGGCGGTTTTTGTGGTCAGTTTCGTTTCGTTCAGGTAGGTCCCATTTCGGGAGTGATTGTCTTCCACCCACCACTGGTTTCGTTCATAGCTGATCTTGCCATGCTCTAAAGAGACTGCGCTGGAGGGCAGTATAAGATGATTTTGCTCACCCCTTCCAACCATGATCACATCCATCGCCGCATATTTGGCAGAGGAGAATTCGATCTCATTGCCTTCATCCGACTTGAGTATCAACTCTGGCCTGTGCGCAAATGGATTTGGGATGGCCGCGCCATCGGAATAAAATTTCCAAAGGAGATAAAGGACGAGCAGTAAAAACGCATATAAAAACGCAGTTTCTGCAGCCCGCAAAAATAGCAAAAAGATTCCCATTTGCAAAATTATATAGCCAAATCAAATATTGGGTTGGGGAGAGGTGCCGCTATCCGGCTCATCGTCGGAACCAAAGATCAAGGTCGTGCGACCAATGCTGATCAGGTCTCCGGGAGACAATGTAGCCTGGCTGGCGCGCTCATTGTTTACTTTGCTGCCACCGGAAGATCCCAGGTCATAATAAATAAATCTGCCGCTAACTGCGCGAATTTGACCGTGTTGCCTGCTGACGTATGGGTCTGGCAGCACAATATCATTTTCATCACTGCGGCCAATGTTGGTCACATTTTTTCGCAACGGATACAATTGGGAATCGGTAGATAACAGGAAACCCGAAAATTCCAGTTCCTCAGGAACAGGCGGGATGTTGATTTGGTTTGTTTTTTCGTTTTCGTCCGTATTTTGCATGTTCATTTAAACCTATCATAACACCAATGGCCATGGTGGTTGATGGCCAAAAAGGAGTACTACGAAGGATGAAGAAGGTAAAACCAATTGTGTTATCCAGGCCATTGCCTGATGATTGGATCGCCCCGGTCAGAGCGAAATTTGATGTACATGTCGGAACTTTCGAAAATGGTTTGAATTCCGAAGAATTGGCTGAACACATTTCGCGGGTGGAGGGTGTGCTGACCTTGTTATCGGACAAAGTGGATGCGGCCTTGTTGGACAAAATGCCCAGTTTGCGTGTCATCAGCAATATGGCGGCGGGGACAGATAACCTGGATCTGGCGGAATGCATGGCCAGGGGCATTAGGGTAGGAAATACCCCCGGTGTGTTGACCAATGCTACAGCCGATATTGCAATGCTGCTGATGTTAATGATCACGCGCAAAGCCAATTTGGCAGAAAAGGATGCCAGGTCCGGCGGCTGGAAAACCTGGGATCCGACCGGCTGGATGGGGATGGAATTGGGCGGAAAAGCACTGGGGATCGTAGGAATGGGCAAGATCGGCAAGGCAGTTGCCAAACGTGCTGAAGCATTTGGAATGCGGATTTATTACCATAACCGCAGCCCATTAAGCGAACAGGAAGGTAAACCAAATTGGAAATGGCTGCCACTACGGGAATGTTTGGCCTCGAGTGATGTGGTCAGCCTTCATTGCCCGCTAACACCAGAGACCACCCATTTGGTCAACGCGGAAAAACTTTCCTGGATGAAGCCTTCCGCTTTCCTGATCAACACATCGCGTGGAAAAGTGATCGACCAGAACGCTTTGGCCGACGCATTGCGAGATCGGAAGATCGCCGGTGCCGGACTGGATGTGACCGACCCAGAGCCATTGCCATTGGACAATCGTTTGTTTACCCTGCCAAATTGTGTTATTTACCCGCACATTGGTTCAGCGACAGAAGATACAAGGCGAAAAATGGCCGAGATGGCTTGTGAAAATTTGATCGCCGGTATGAATGGTGACGAAATGCCTTACCCGGTTCTGTAGGTGCTATAAGGGCGCGCCGCAGCTTATGCAGTGTGGACCGATGGGTTCATTACGGGTTCGGCAATACTTGCATACGGAACGGTCAAAGGCATCCTGCGATTGGCTGGCGACCCGGGTGCTGTATGTGCGGATGAAGTTTTCGACACGTTCGCCCAAACTTAAGTTCTGTACATCGGTTGCCAGGTGGTTGATCCTGCCCAACAAATTGATCGGGTTCAGGATGGTAGCAAAAATGGTAGTACCCAGGCTGGCCGCTATTTCGGCCCATTCCTGTTCAGAGATTGTCACTTCCAGCCCCCGTTCTGACGGACGGCAATGGATGTAGATGGCTGTAGCGCTGCTGCCCCTGTATTGCCGTTGGGTAAAAATCCGAGCGTCAAAAACACCCGACTTTTCTTCTTTGATGGATACATCGAAGGCATCGGTGTCAAATTCAAAACGAACCGCATCCATCAGGGCCTTGGAGTTATTGGAAGAGGATATTAAAAACTGTTTCATTGATTCGATTATAATCACGTTTTATGGACACACAAAAGCACAAACTTGTCTTGGTAAAATTTTCCGCTTTTTTTATCGCCGGTTTGATGGCCGCAACTGCATTGTTGGCGCCATTATCTCCAACCTCTGTTGCCGCCCAGCAACCAACGGGTTCCATTCCCACAGTTACGGGCACACCATTGGGGCCATTTATTACTGTAACCTACCCTGAGCAGATCAACATTCGTTCTGGTCCCAACTCAACCATTTACCCCGCCATTGGGGTTATGCTGCCTGGCGAAACAGCACCGGCGATCGGCAAATCCGTAGGTGGCGATTGGATTCAGATCTCGTATCCTGGCGTGCCGAACAATGTGGGTTGGGTGTATGCGCCACTAGTATCCATTTCACCTTATGCCAACCTTATACCCGTCGATGCGCCACCAACGCCAACGCCATTAACGACCGCGACAATAGACCCTACCTTGCAGTCTGAATTTTTATCTCAGGTCACTGCTACACGGCTGCCTACCTATACACCGGCACCGCCGATCGAACCGATCGATTACGGCCCTTCGAAGGCAAGTGGTGTATTCCTGCCGATCGGCCTTGTCATCACCGTCTTTCTGGCAATTGGCGTTTTTGCCGGGTTGGTATCGTACTTCAGGGATCGGTGAATCCAAAAAAATTGGATTAGCATGGATAATAAAAAAACCGCTTGCAAAAGCGGTTTTTTTTATGGTTTGAAATAAACTTGGGATAAAACTAATTGCAACCGCAGCTTCCGCCACAGGCACAACCACCCTCTGAACTGTCATGGGAGTGGCCTTCACCTTTGTTGGAACCACAGCTGCAGCTGCCGCCGGTATTGGTAGCACCCTCAACCACAAAGCCGGTGCCGCGCTCAGGATCGTTGATGAAGTTGATGTTGGCGCCACGCAAGTATTCGATCGATTGGGTATCAACGACGACTGAAACATCGCCATTGGCAAAAGTGAAGTCTTCGGCACGGATGTTGTTTTCGATCGCCATGCCAAAATTCACTCCGCAGCAACCGCCACCAGAAACATAAACACGCAGGGCGCTGCCGGCCATATTTTTATCAGCGAGGATTTTTTTAAATTGCTCAGCAGCTTCACTGCTGATGGTCACAGTATCCAGTTGTTGTAACATTGTGATCTCCTGTAGAAATTGTAAATTGGATAAATGTTATCAAAATAAGTTTGGATTGTCAATCCTGGGAAAAAATAAAAGCCCCGGGTTAGCGAGGCTTTGTAGATTGATTACGCTCGGTTCTTTAAGGTCCGGTCGATCAATTCGTCGTCGACATCGAACTGCTTTCGCTTCTTGAATTTGTTGGCCCGTTCGACCTTGGAACGCTCCAAGGCGGCAGCCCAGGCAGATTCAAAAGCGGTAGGTCCAGCTTCGCCTTTCATTTCTTGCATCACGGCGGCGGTGTCATCCTTCGATTTGCCAACCTTGGGTGATTTCTTGCCTTCGCGGCGAGGTTTCTCTTCGCGTTTGGTCTCTTCTTTGACTTCAGGTTCGGGCATTACCGCTTTCATGCTCAGCCGAATTTGTTTCTTTTTTCGGTCAGCTTCCAAGATCATCACTTCCACTTCGTCGCCTTCTTTAACAACGTCCGAAGGCTGCTTCACATAACCATGGCCCATCTCGCTGACGTGTACCAGACCTGGTTTTTCAGCGCCAATTTCAACAAAGGCGCCGTAGGTTTCCAGGCGAACCACTGTGCCTTTTAGCACTGTTTCGGCTTTGATATCTTTCCAGTCCATGCCCAAGGGTTTGATCAGGGAAAGCTCAATGCGGTCTGTTTTTACCTTTTTTACCCAGGCCACAATTTCCTGGCCAACGGTTACTACGTCTTCAACTTTCTTCACGGCATTGTCTGAAAGTTGTGAGATGTGGATCACGCCCGGGACGGGTAAGCCAAGGTCGACCAGGACTCCCGCAAGTGTGGTTTTAACAACTTTCCCGCTCAACTGGGTTTTTTGCTTGATCTCGCTGAGGGTAGTTGAAGTGTTCTGTTCTGTGTCAACCATATGGTTCTCCTAAAAATTTCGGGATTATTGCCGACTGCCTATTATACCCAAGAAGCCCAGAATGTCAATTGATGGATTTAAACAACTTCCGGAATTGGCGTTTGACAAAACGGCGTGGTTTGCCTAAAATGGTTGTACGAAAAAGACAAAACAGGACTGATTAATGTATAAAATCGACAAAATTGATAATGAGATCATCAAGTACCTCAAACAAGATGGCCGAATTCGCGCATCCGAGATTGCTCGACGCCTTGGGGACAAGTCTGAGCGGGCGGTTCGCTACCGAATAGACCGACTGATCGAAAATGGTGTTATCTCGCTTACGGCAATTGTGCAACCCCGTGGTTTGGGGTTGAATGTGGTCGCTGATGTATTGCTTGAAACGGATTCAGACGCGATCATGGAAATTGCTAAAAAATTGACGGAATATGAATTTGTCAGTTATGTTGCCTGTTCAATCGGAGAGACGGATATTAGCATTCAGGTATTGGCCAATGATACCGCCGAAGTGTACCGATTTGTTACCGAGATCATTGGCAAGATCGCTGGTGTCAGAAAAACGACCACATCGATTGTGCCGATCGTGCTAAAGGATATCTTCCAATGGCAAGTGCCAGACAGGTTTGTGAGCGACCGTACCGAGGATGAAAATTAAGCGAAAAAGGACTTTATGAAAAACTTCCAAAAAAATGCAGAGTTGCAGAAGCGGGCCCAAAAGATATTCCCTTTGGGTGTCAATTCAAACTTCCGTTATTGGGGAGAAGGGATCACCCCTTATATACAAAAAGCAAAAGGCAGCCACATTTGGGATGTTGGTGGCAATGAATACATCGATTATCGGATGGCATTTGGGCCGATCATTTTGGGCCATGCCTATGACGAAGTGGATGATACCGTTGCGGCTGAGATTCGTAACGGCTTGCTGGCGGCGATGACAACAGAATTGGAAGTGGAAGTTGGCGAGATGCTGGTGGAAATGTGCCCGGCAGTGGAGATGGTGCGGTTTGCCTGCAGCGGTACCGAGGCAACCATGCATGCGATCCGGGTGGCGCGCGCGTACACCGGCCGCGAGATCATCCTCAAATTTGAAGGCAATTACCACGGCTTCCACGACCACACGCTTTGGTCCACCTATGCGCCGGCCGAGGCATATGGCAATAGCCGCAGCCCGATCCCGGTTCCTGCCTCCAGCGGCATCCCCAAGGTGTTGGGTGAAAAGATCATAACCTTGCCATTTAATGACCTGGAAGGATTTGACCGGGCAATGCGCGCATACGGCCACCAGATCGCCGCGGTCATCACTGAGCCTTGCCAGGGGAATTGTGGTGCGATATTGCCAGTGGAAGGTTTTTTGGAACTGATCAGAACACGGACCCGCGAATATGGCAGTGTGATGATCCTGGATGAGGTCAAAACGGGTTTTCGCATAGCCAATGGCGGTGCGCAGGCCATTTACAACCTTGACCCAGACATTGCTACCTATGCAAAAGCGCTCGGCAATGGCTACCCCATCGCCGCGTTGGGTGGCAAGCGGGAGGTTATGGGAATTATTGGCCACGGCGTTTCGCAAGGTGGCACTTACACCAACAATAAACCAGGCGTAGCAGGGGCATATGCCACCCTAAAGCTGCTGCGGTCCATGCCGATCCTTGATACCATCAACCAGCGCGGAACCCGCCTGATGGCTGGATTGAAAGCAGCGTTTGAGAAAAAAGGTCTGCCGGTGGTTTTCAACGGCTACCCTGGCATGTTCTGCTTTGCCATCAGCGAGCACCCGATCCGAAACCAGCGTGAGTGGGCAAACACAGACAGGGAAGGGTACTTGCGCCTGATGGAGGCAGCCATCGATCAGGGTGTGATGCCAGATTATGACCCGCGCGAACCCTGGTTCTTATGTTACTCACATTCCGATGCCGATATTGACCATACATTGGAAGTGTTTACCGATATTATCCAAAAATTCTAAACAGGTGCCATGTGAAAACATCCCAGCAGATCATCGATGAAAACCGGGAATATACCTTTTTTTCATGGTCGGTACAAAACCTGGTCAACCCAATTCCGGTAGCAAAAGCAGAAGGTGTCTATTTTTGGGATGCGGACGGAAAACGTTACCTTGATTTTTCATCCCAATTGATGAATACCAACATAGGCCATCAACACCCCCATGTTGTTCAGGCGATCCAGGACCAGGCGGGCAAACTTTGTTTTGTGCATCCGGGCAACGCAACCGAACCGCGTGGAGAGCTGGGCAAGAAATTAGCCCTGGTGACCCCAGGCACTTTAAAAAAGACCCTCTTTACCCTTGGCGGCGCCGAAGCCAACGAGAATGCGATCAAGATGGCGCGCTACTATACTGGCCGCCACAAGATCCTTGCCCGCTATCGTTCTTACCACGGCGCAACGCATGGCGCTATTGCCCTAACTGGCGACTATCGCCGGCTGGCTGTTGAACCAACCATGCCCGGTGCGATCCATTTTTTGGATCCGTTTTGCTATCGCTGCCCATTTGGCCAAAAAGCGGGTGCCTGCAAAATGGAATGCCTTGCCCATGTTGAGGAGGTTATCCAATACGAGGGTGTGGACAAAATAGCCGCGATCATTATGGAAGGCGTGGTTGGCTCGAATGGTTTGATCATCGCGCCAGATGGTTATTGGCAAGGGATCAGGGCACTTTGTGACAAATACGGCATATTGCTCATTTCAGACGAGGTGATGAGCGGTTGGGGCAGAACCGGGGAGTGGTTCGCAGTCGACCATTGGGATGTTGTGCCCGATATCATCACCACGGCAAAAGGCATCACAAGTGGATATGTTCCCTTGGGCGCCGTGATCGTTTCAGAGAAGATCGCCCAATATTTCGATGACAAAATGCTCTCCGCGGGGCTTACCTATAATGGCCATGCCCTGGCTTGCGCGGCAGCTCTCGCAACCATCGAGGTGTACGAACAGGATGGCCTGATCGAAAATGCCCGTATGGTCGGCAAACACCTTGGCGCGCGATTGGAAGAATTGAAAAAGAACCACCGTTCCATCGGAGATGTTCGCTATATCGGCCTTTTTACGGCAATTGAGCTCGTTACAGACCAGCAGACCAGGCAACCTGTATCCGCTGCCAACATGGCCAAGGTAAATGCTTACCTGCGCCAAAATGGCTTGTTTACTTTTATAATGGCCAACCAGTTTGGTTCAATTCTGTTTATAGTTCCACCTTTGTGCATCTCGATACAACAACTTGAGGAAGGATTGCAGATCATCGAAGGCGCGGTAGCACTGGTGGATGGACTCTTGCTCTCGTGATCAAACTCGGAGAATGTATGGATAACAACCTAACACACGCGCTCGACTACTCAGAAAAATGGCTCAAGCTGATCAAAGATCCGGCTTTGCCAGATCTGGAGACCGCAAAATGGATCATTGATGAATCCAAGCAGAATTTTGCCGAACACTTTAACCGCAATTGGTTGGAGTACCGAAAAAGTGTGACCGAATCTGGCCAATGGGCTTCCGTAGAGTGGACCGGCAGAGGGGCCAAGTTTCAGGATGTAATGGGCCGCGAATACATTGATTTTTTGGGTGGTTATGGAATGATGAGCCACGGATGGGCAAATCAGGAGATCATCCAGGCGGTCAATTCACAATTATTGCGAACGCCGATGCCGAGCCAGGAATTGATCGACCCGTTACGGGGCGTGCTGGCCAAGCTTCTGGCAGAGATCACCCCTGGCGACCTTAAGTATTCCTGGTTTGCTGGCAGCGGCACCGAGGCGATCGAAGCGGCCATCAAGATCGCGAAACTTTACACTGGCAAGTCTGCCTTCATATCCGCGGTAAAGGCCTTCCATGGCAAAACAATGGGCTCATTGTCGCTCATGGGGAAAGCGGATTATCGAGAGCCGCTTGGCCAGTTATATGGCGGACAGGTATTCCACGTCCCCTTCGGTGATGCCGACGCGGTGGAGCAGCAATTGGCCATTTGTGAGAAGGTTGGCATTGGAGTAGCGGGTGTGATCTTTGAACCGATCCAGGGCGAAGCTGGCGCTATTGTACCCCCGGATGATTATTGGCCACGCTTGCGCGAGATCACCCAAAAATACAATACCTTGTTGATCGCCGACGAAGTTCAAACCGGCCTGGGACGTACCGGCACATTGTGGGGGGTGGACCATTGGAAGGTAGTACCGGACATTTTGGCGGTGGCAAAAGCCTTGGGTGGCGGTGTAATGCCTGTTAGCGCGGTTTGCACCACCGAAGAGATCTTTAGGCCGATGATGTACCCTAATCCTTTTATGCACACGACCACCACCGGTGGGGGCGCGTTGGCGTGTTCGGCGGCGATCGCCTCTATTAATGTGACGCTAAAATACGACCTGCCCCGCCAAGCTGCCGAAAAAGGGGAATACATCATGGACAAATTGCGGCAATTTCAGGAACAGTTTCCGCAGATCTATAAAGACGTTACCGGCAAGGGATTACTGATCGGCCAACATTTCCATACGCCTGAAATTGGTTACAAGGTGGCTTCGGCCTTGTTTAAACGTGGAGTATTGGTTGCCGGAACGCTTACCAGCGCCCAAACGATCCGCATCGAACCTCCCTTGGTCATTGGCTATGATGAAATGGATGAAGGGCTAAATCGCCTGAATGAGTCATTAGTTGAAGTAACAAAAACTTTATAATATTTAGATTCTAACCTTGGCAATAGGAGCACCTGGATGAGCGAATTCTCTGTTGAAATGAGGGATGTGGTTAAATCCTTTCAGACCCCGGAAGGTGGTTGGATCAACGCGGTTGATCATGTGGATATGCAGATCGGGCATGGCGAGTTTTTCTCCTTGCTTGGTTCATCCGGTTGTGGAAAAACTACCTCCCTGCGGATGATGGCTGGTTTTGAGTGGCCAACCAACGGAGAGATCTACATCGCCGGTGAACCGCAAGGCAAAAAACCACCGTTCCTGCGGCCGGTTAATACGGTATTCCAATCCTATGCTTTGTTTCAACACATGACAGTAGCCCAAAATATTGCGTTTGGCCTTGAGATGGAAAAAACTCCCGCCCACCTGATCCAGCAACGGGTTGGGAAGGCTTTGGAAATGGTCAAACTGAATGGAATGGACAAACGGTATCCCCGCCAATTATCTGGCGGGCAGCAACAGCGGGTTGCGTTGGCCAGGGCGCTTGTAAAATTGCCGAAGGTGTTGTTGCTGGATGAACCGCTGGGCGCGTTGGATCTAAAGCTCCGCAAGGAGATGCAATTGGAATTGAAGTCACTTCAGCGAGAGGTGGGAATCACCTTCGTTTTTGT
>SXGU01045327.1_pt1 | contig 59900 bp, 55 predicted proteins | sample 3174531 | NCBI WGS metagenome assembly SXGU01 (sample SAMN11356863, study PRJNA531348) | freshwater metagenome | isolation source: freshwater sample F1-140 | place: China: Fuxian Lake, Yuxi | collected 2017-12-25 | reverse complement strand
TGGCTGATGTTGCCAGACCTGCGCAAAAGTACGGCTTCACCATTTCTGGGTGACCTCAACTTGACTACAGGCTCGAATACTCGAGTGGACCTGCAGCGATACTTATACCAACTAGGTGCGGTGGATTCGATGATCTCGTCGTTGATCAAAAGAATGCAAAAGGCTAATCAATGGGATAAATCCCTTGTTATTATCACCGCAGATCATGGGATTTCCTTTGAGCCAGGCATAATGAAGCGATCAACTGATTTTTCCAATGCTGGTCAAGTTACCGACTTGTTCACTATTCCAATGTTTATTAAGATGCCAAACCAAGTTGCAGGAAGACTTGATGATTGTGCTGTGACGAACCTTGATTTACTTCCAACAATTATGGAGGTAGCAAAAGTGTCGACTCAAGTTCCGATGGAGGGCGTATCCCTACGAGATCAATGCCCAGTTCGCCCCAAGCGTCTTGTGACCACAACCAAGACGTCAAGTTTGATTGAAAGTTCGTTTTCCAAAGTCCTAGAGCGATCTGATCGATACGCCCAATGGGTTACGCGCGAGGGAACCGTCAATAAAGTTGCGGGTCTGGCAGATTATGTGGGCCTGTTAGGAACAAAGATTGAAACGACGCAGAAATCGTTGGCTGTGACGGCTTGGCATTCCGAAATTATTAAACAGTTTAAAGACATCAGACCAGGGCTTGGTCAAATTACACCGGCTGTAATCTACGGTGATATCGACATTGCTTCAGATCTCCCTACTGGAACTAATGGCCTGATTTTGATAGACGGCAAAGTGGCAGGAGTAATAGACGAACTCTCAGGCGCCAAGGCAGGCAAACTTGAATTCATCGCGGTGCTTGACTACACATTGCTGACTCCAGGACGACATCAGGTCTCCTTGGTGATAGATAATTCAAATAGCGACAATAGCGATTATGAACTCGTGGGCTCGTTGGTCGAGTAAAGTGAAGGCCCCCCCAAATCTTGTAGGCCATTTTTTGACCTACCTGACCTTGACATCTATTTCAATCGCCCAACCAATTTTACAGCTCTACGGTGAAAACCTGACTGTTTTTACAATCGCAAAGATAGGCGAGTGGCAGGTCATTGGCTTTGCGATATTTGTCATTCTGGCTCCTCCGTTGCTCCTGATTGTGCTTGAGACAGTCGCCGTGGCGATCTATCAACCTTGGCAACAGATTTTTCACCGCGTATTTATTTTTCTGGCGCTCTGGAGCGTGACAATGTTAATCTCGCGGACCTTTTCATTTTATATTTGGCCACTAGCACTTTTGGTATCTGGCTTAATTGCGCTTGCGATGCTCGGTGCCTACGTTGCACTGCCTGCGGTTGGTTCTTGGACGCGAATTATGTCGCCGTTAGGTTTGATCGTTTTTATTTTGTTTGTGATTGCAGCACAAAATGTCATTTGGGTGCCAAATATCGGGGCAGCGGATGTTTTCGTCAATAAAGAAAAAGAATCCCAAATTGCAACACCCCGTCAAGACGTCAGTGTGGTTTTCTTGATCCTGGATGAGGCGCCACTATTTCCATTGCTTGACTCCGAGGGTGCGATTAATGAGTCGCGTTTCCCAGGATTCGCTTCGTTAGCTGATTCAGGTACGTGGTATCGAAACAATATTGCGTCTTCCCAAGAAACAATAGAGGCACTGCCTTCCATTTTATCCGGAGTACTTCCAACTGCCGACAAAGAGCCGCTGCTGGCTGACTATCCGAAGAATTTGTTCACACTATTGGGGGGCAATATGGCCATGGACGTGCAAGAGATTATAACAAGTTTATGTCCAGTCAGTCTTTGTGAAAAAGCAGCAATTACTTCTGGTAACGAAGGAGTAGTCCCGGCCAGCAGTTTGCCCGACGGTCAAAATACATCAGAGCCAACTGAATCAACTTCGTTCTCAAGATTTCTACTTGACACCTCGATTGTTCTTGGTCACAAACTGATGCCACCTGGTCTGCGACGACAACTACCCACAATTGACGAAGCCTGGGGCAACTTTGGCGACATGGAGATGCAAGTAGACCAGGACGAAACATCAAGCTCCGAAGATGTGGTCAATATCGCTCCTAACGAGACATTGCCTGTCATTAATTATGAATCTACCGAGGATATAAAACTGTCAAAAGAAAAATGGAGGGCAAGTGGCCCAGTATCCCAGGTGTTGAGGATTGAAAAGCTAATCAAGAGGTCGAGTTCGCAAACAATACCCACGCTGCACTTTGTCCATGTTTTGCTACCACACCGACCATGGAAGCTCTCGTCAGATTTACGCAGTTCGACGAAAGAAAACTTCCCTCCAGATAACTCGGTGAACGTCGACGCAAGTCGTGATCAATACCAGAAGTTTCTCCAACAGTATGTTGCGACTGACACCTTAATCGGTGATCTTGTTGCTCAGCTCAAGGCTTCCAAGAATTGGAACCGAACGATGCTGGTGGTTACTTCTGATCATGGAATCACTTTTGAACCAGGCGAACACAAGCGCAATGTGAACCCTGAGCGTAGTGACACGATGGAGGATCTCTATAAGGTTCCACTATTTATCAAATATCCAGATCAAATTTTGGCAGAGATAAGTGATTGTCCCGTCATGGCAGTAGATATTTTGCCAACGATTGCTGCAGTGAAAGGCCTTGATGCGGGCTGGAAGTTCGATGGTCAAAACTTGCGAGATCAATGTCCGACTCGGTCATCACGCTCAATAACTTGGCCGGGAAACCGCAGGACTTTTGTTTCTGATCAGAGTTCTCTACAAAATCGGGTTGACAAATACAGCACCTGGGTGACAACGGGTGGAAGTGCTTCAGCCATTACGCCATTCGGAAGCCTGATGAATTCGTTTGTTGCTGAATCAAGTTCAGTTCAAGAGCCAATAGTGACGTGGACGCTAGATGACGCCACACAATTCAAAGATGTTAAGTCGGCTCGCTTTGCGGAAATTCCCCTTTTGATAAGGGGTACGATTCAGGTCAATGCAACGCTCCCAAAGGATGCAGTTGGTCTTGTGTTGATAGATGGTCGTGTCTCAGGAATGATTGGAGAATTATCGCGCTCAAAAGCCGGGGCAAGAGTACCGTTTGTAAGCGTGCTTGAACCGTCGAATTTGACAAAAGGGGCGCATGAAATTGCGTTGGCGATTGCCTCAGGTAGTCCGTTGTCACCAACAATTACCTTTATTGGATCACCCTCATAAATGCAAACTGACGGTATTGCTGACCGTTGAGGATGTCGGAAGATTTTGGGCTAGTTTAAAGTGTTCATAGTGGAGTAATTATTCACTTTGGCGACGTGGCCGAATGGTTTAGGCAAGGGCCTGCAAAGCCCTGTATCTGGGTTCGATTCCCAGCGTCGCCTCTAACCAACTCTCCTCTGTCCTGAGGAGGCCAATCACCATTTGTGTCTATTGGGGTTTTGATTTACCGTGTTCATATAATCATTGAGATTTTTAATTTAGATGATGTTTACAGATTAAGCATCGCCACTATTGCTTCAGGTACAAAATTATTTTCTGTTGTTGTCTCTGCCTCAACGAGTTCAACCATACGCGTCACTACTTCTTCAGGGTTCATTTGGTTTGTGGTCACCATTTGTCTTACAGCCTGATGTATTTCTTTTGCAGGCGCGTTTATTGACGAGTCGTTGAACCATTCCCACATTGAATCTGCCATTCGATCATTGAATCCTGTGTTGTACGGACCTGGATTGAGAAGACAGACATCAATACCCTGAGGGGCTAGTTCGGGCCGCATCGCCTTCCCCATAGCTTCAAGGGCATGCTTGCTCATTGCATAAGGTCCAAAACCAGGGGCAGCAAACTTCCCTGCAATTGAAGAAACGATGATGATTCGTCCAGACCCACGGGCGGCCATTTGAGGCAGTGTCGCCTGCGTGACGGCAACCGTACCAAAAACGTTCACTTCAAAAACCCGCCGAAGTCGCTCAAGGGGTACGTCAGACATTGGGCCTGTTTGACCATACCCTGCGTTGTTGATCAGCACATCCACTTCCCAAGCGCCAATTTTTGCAACATCCGTCATGTCAGTGATGTCTATTTTTTCTACCCGCAGTTCAGGGTGCTGTGTCGCAAGAGAAACGGCCTGTTCAGCGGTTTCTGTCGTGGCAATCACCTTGTGTCCGCGAGCAGCAAGCGCAATGGCTGCTCCTTTGCCAAACCCGGACCCAGATCCAGTTATTAGTACTGTCTTTGCCATCACCTGCTCCTTGGTAATTAATTTCTTCAAACAATCCCACATTAGTAATGCTGATCAAGGTGATTGGTGCTCGGGGGTAAGGTCCAGGGGCTAAGGTACGGGTATTGGCAGTATTTATTGACATCATGAACGGAGTTGTTGTGGCAAATAAAGAGCAAAAAAATAAACCTAAGCAAAAAAAAGAAGCAAAACTCTCACTTAAAGAAAAGCGTCTCAAAAAAAATGAGAAAAAGAAGGCTTAATTTTTACAAGTTTTTGCAGTATGCCATACGGAAATTTGGCCACAACTCTCCTAGTTTGAGACGCCAGCCCTTGATCGCCACACTACATCCATTGAGGTGACTGCCGGAGTTGACTGTCTGGTCGTGGACATGAGGTGCTACTTTACGAAAAATAGAAGATGGCGCGCATCTAGCCAGTAATTTTACTTGATCACGATGAAACGGATACTGCACGCATACTTAACTCGGAACTTATTTAAAGAGTTCCTACTTAGGTTTATAGGAGTGTGTTCGTTGGGTGCGTCCACCCGAGACAAGAAGCAGTTGTCCCGTAATCCAAGATGACGCTGGTGTGGCAAAGTAAACAACTGCGGCTGCAATGTCTTGTGGTGTACCGAGGCGGGCAAGAGGAATTGTTGCTGCAATCTCGTCTAGTTGTGACTCAACGTTGAGCACTTCCAAGAAGGCTTCGGTGGCTACGGGTCCTGGGGCCACCGCGTTGACGCGAATCAGCGGGGCAAGTTCAAGGGCAAGTGTTTGTGTCAGATTGTTCATTCCCGCCTTGGCAGCTGCGTATGGTCCAGTAAATGGAGAACCGCGCATTCCGGCACCAGAGGAAATATTGATGATTGATCCACCATTTGACATTCGCGTGGCCGCCGCCTTGCAGCCTTGAAATGCAGAAATAAGGTTGAGTTCAAGTTGTGATCGGAATACATCGTCAGGAGTATCAACGAGTGCACGCGTTGTCTTGTCATCTGACCCACCAACATTGTTGACCCACACATCAATGCGTCCAAATTTAGCCATCGTGCGCTCGGCTAACTCCTCCGAAAAATCACGGATATCGCCATCAACGATTAGCGCACGTTGCCCGCGTTGTTCGATACCCTCAGCAGTTACCTTTAGGTCGGTCAATCGACGAGCATTGATGACTACATCGCTGCCGATGTCTGCAAGGGCCCATGCGATTTCCCGACCGATTCCTTGTCCGCCACCAGTGACCACGGATACACAGTTGTCAAGACGGAACTGATCGGCGATACTCACTGGCGATAATCTACGACAATTGTTATGGCTGTTGCCAATCGCCCTACACTCAGGCCTAGCGAGAATGAAGGGGCAAGATAGTGGATCGTTGGATTACAGATACTCAACTTAGTGAGCGTTTTCCGTATTACACGCGTGCTAATGCAGATGAAGTAGGACCCGATCCGTTCAGCCCACTGGGCTGGAGTCTGGGTTGGATCAAAGGTTGTATTCCAGGAGTCGCGCAAGGCTATGTTGATTTTGGGGTACTTGAGCACAGTGAGTTTGCAGTAGATCCACCAGAGGTGTTTGGAAGTTGGGGTGGTTATTTTTACAATCAACTTTCTCTACCGCGCTTGATGGGATGTCGTATGCCGGGTGCAACTCCTGCGGCAATTGATCAAGCATATTTTGGAGATCATCCAGGAGTACCTGAGTATCAGCCACATCCTGATGACGAAAATGAAACGCAGTCAGCAAAACTCGCCAACACGATGGCGTGGGTGATGAGTGCTACACGGTTTGAGCAAATGGAGAAATGCGCCGAGTTATCCCGTCAGGTAGCTAATGATCGGCCACAACTATCTTCAATGAGTGACGCCGACTTAGTGCTTCGCGCCCGTCAGATGGCTCCGATTCTCTACGAGGTATGGACTGCGTACTGTCAGGTGGCACTCGGTGCATCACTCGGGCCTGGAGCAGTGCAGGCGATGTGTGATGCCGTAGGGCGCGGACAAGATGCAATCAAGGTAATGGCGACAGTCGGCAACGTTGAATCGGCAGAGTCTGCTGTGGCAATGTGGGACCTCAGTCGCCTTGTAAAAGAATCGACGGAACTCACCGCTTTTTTTGATGGGGGAGTTGTCGGCCTACTCAATAAAATTCAATCCTCAACAACTTCTGAGTCGGAACAGTTTAAAAAAATGTGGCAGGATCTGCTGTTTTTGCATGGTCATCGTGGTCTAAATGAATGGGATATGCGCTCTCATTCGTGGTTTACCGCACCCGAGTTGCCTTTGGCGATGCTGGAGAGACTGAGATTTCAGACCAATGAGCGTTCACCGTATCTCGTCAGAGCCAAACATCGAGAGCAACGGGAGATGCTTGTAGGGGAAGTGTTGTCATTGCTTGAGCACGATGCTCAGATGAGTGCAACATTTGAGGCTGGACTTGCGTCTGCCTCGTTGTTTTATTCGTTGCGAGAATTAGGTAAAAGTGCCTGTATCCGAGTCATTCACGAGGCAAAGCTAGCAATGATGCAACTCGGCGATCGGATGGTTGAGCGGGGAATAATTGTCGATAAACAACAGGTATTCATGCTTTTAGATGACGAACTTGACGCTTTTGTTCTAGAGCCTCAAATATTTACGGACATTATTATTGATCGTGATGCATCTTTTGCAGAACTGGCTCTTCTCGAACCGCCCTATATTGTTGGATACGAACAAGGTGTAACGCCAATCTCACAGTGGTCGAGGCGCAATTCATTGTCAAGTGACGCAACTGTGTCAGTAGGAGATGTCCTGCAAGGTGCTGCTGGTGCTCAAGGAGTAGTGACGGGAATTGCAAGGGTGGTTCTTGAGCCAAACGATGCGTGCAATATAGAGGCGACTGACATCATGATTGCTCCAACAACGGATCCATCATGGACGGTGTTGTTTTTGTCGGTTGCTGGGGTTGTTGTCAACATTGGAGCGGTGGCGAGTCATGCAGCCATCGTGAGTCGCGAACTTGGTATTCCGTGCGTAGTTTCAGTAGTCGACGCGACACGGCGTATTCCCGATGGTTCAACAATTTCAATTGATGGATCAACTGGTTTGGTGGCAATCCTGTCTCTGCCGTAGTTCAGCCTGAGTAGCCCAGACTTAGTAGGGCATAGTGCCGCCGTCGACGGGAAACAAACATCCAGTCATATTGCGCGCCCCATCTGTCGCCATCAAAACAGCGACTGCAGCAACCTCTTCAACTTTATTGGGACGCTTGATGGCGGATTCCTGGGTGAACAGGGCAATCATTGCGTCGTAACTTTCAAGACCCATCGCAATCGCCGAGGATGGGCCAGTCTCGCGCACAATGTCAGTCTCAATAAGACCAGGAAGAATTGCATTGACGGTGATCCCAAGTGTTCCGACTTCACGGGCCACCGACTTCACAAGACCATTCACAGCATGTTTTGTGGTCGAGTAGCCAGCTATTCCTGGCTTGCCAAGTTTGCCCTCTACTGACGAAGTCACGATGATGCGTCCATATTGGCGAGGAATCATATGATTCAGTGCCCGGCGCATGCCCCAGAAGACGTGATTCAGATTCCAGTCGATTTCAAGTTTCCACTCTTCGTCGGACATCTGGGCAATCGGCGCAGTCATCTGCACGCCACCCGAATTCAAACAACAGATGTCAAGTTTGCCGTATTTGGAAATAGTGAAATCGATAAGGCCCTCAACTGTTGACTGCAATGACGCATCACCTGCATAAAACGCCGCTTTTGCGCCGGCGTTCAACTCTTTCAGGCACTGTTGTCCCTTTGCTTCGTCACGACCGTTGACGACGACTGTTGCACCCTCGGCAAGATAGGCCTCGGCGATTGCTCGACCAATGCTGCGTGTGCCACCTGTGATGCAGGCGATCTTTCCATCAAGCTTTCCCATGATTTTGCTCCCTCGTGTACTTTGTTGATGCTCTTAAATTATTGAGTAGTTATGCTGCGACCGCTAAATAACGATTTATCAATATGGTGATGTTCCACCGTCGATTGAAATTAATGAACCACTGATTCCACTTCCGGCATCTGAAGCCAGCAGAACAGCAACTGCGGCTACATCTCCGACCTCGTTGAGTCGTTTCACCGCTGAGTCGTTGGCAAAAACCTCGAGGAGCCCCTCATATGTCAGGCCCATTGCTTGTGCAGCGCCAGGTCCATCTTGTTTCATGATGTCGGTCTCGATTGCGCCTGGACAAAGAGCATTCACGGTGATTCCAAGCGTGCCAACTTCTTGGGCTGCCGATTTAACAAGGCCGTTAATGGCGTGCTTGGCCACAACATAACTAGAGATACCGGGTTTTCCCATTTTCCCCTCGACAGAACTCATCGCTAAAATGCGACCATAATTATTTGGAATCATTAGGTTCAACGCGGCTCGCATTGTCCAAAAAGTGTGCCAAAAACTCCATACCAAAGCATCTTGCATCGCCTCGTCAGTCAGTTGAGCAATCGGCGCGTAATCGCTGCCACCACCCGCGTTCGGGACCAAAATATCAAGTCGGCCGAAATGTTTCGCGGTTCCATTGACGATTGCTTCGCAATCAGATCGTTGTTTGACATCGCCACCAATGAAGTGAAGACGATCTCCCGCCCCAAGTTCGTCCATCGATCTTTTCGCTTTGGCGGCATCTCGTCCATTGATGACCACACTTGCGCCTTCATCAAGAAACGCGCTTGCTATCGCCAAGCCAATGCCTCTTGTCCCGCCTGTAATGCACGCCACGCGACCATCAAGCAATCCCATGATTTCCCCCCATTTCAGAACCTTTTGGCTTCTCCTGCCTTCATCGTAGGTCAGCGACTAGGGCAGTGACACAATCGTGATTGTTCCCAAGGTTCCGTCTACTTCGATGATCGCACCGTCAGGGATGCACAGGGTGCCATTCGTAACTGAGACCACGCAGGGAAGTCCTAGTTCGCGGCTAACGATTACGGCATGACTAATTTGTCCACCCACATCAACCACTACTGCCGCAGCCGTCATAAAAAGAGGTGTCCAACTCGGGTCCGTGCAAGGGGCGACCAAGATATCTCCAGGTTGCAGGTCACGTGGATCGCCCGGATCGAGCACCACGCGAGCACGACCCCTAGCAAAACCAGGCGATCCTGACACGCCCTGCAGACAGTCGTTGGGATGAACTTGGGCAATTGAGTCAGCAGATCGACGGGCCCATTGCTCTAGTGCTGGAACATTAGCGTCGGCAATTATAAAAGGCGGTTGTAAATCAAAGAGCTCTCGCCATTCAACGTGGCGCTTTGTCAGAGTGTCAAGCATAGATTCTGGATAATGTGCGTAAGCATCTAATTCGGAATCCAAAACTTGAAAAACTAAATCACCGTGCCCAGTTCGGTTGGCAATTTCATGAAACACCATTCTTGCTTCATGGATAACACGAACAATTGTGGTTTTCGTTCTCTCACGATGAGCCATCATTGCGCCAGCGGTGATGCCAGCCTCCAACAATGCCGATATTTCTGGATTACTCACGAGTTGTTTGCGTGCGGATGTGATCAGGGCATTTCGTTGCCTCGCTCTTGCTTCGTTTCGTAGCTGAGGCGACTCCGCGTCTACTTGCAGGCGAACTCGGTCTATTGCGGCGAGCGCGAGTTGTGGATGTGTCTCCCAAGTCGGTGAAGCGAGATCCCACTCGTCTGGTCCACGCGAGCCAAATTCATATAAAAAAGACTCCCATGCGGCAATGAATGTTGGTGAGGAAATGCGCGCAAGGGCGTCATTTATGCCGGCATTGAAAGTGGACGTTAGCGATGGACTATTCCGCACGAGACGTGATAGATCCCACAGTGCATAGTTTGCGTCGGCTGAATCAACGTCGCCGAGACTTGAAAGCAACACCATAGGCAGCCCTGGGTCACTCAATGTTGTTGCAACCACGCCGAGTAATCCCGGTGCCATGGCGGCACTCGTGCCGGATACGACATGTTGAGAAAACAAATGGGGGAGTTGGGACTGAATGCTACGTGCACGCGTTAACAATTGCGTGAGCGAAAGTGCACTGAGATCGCCTCGCGAAGCGCGCAAATCCTCCGCTGCTTTTTTGTCTTCATCAAGTTCTGGCCACCCAGAGCCACTCATAACCCACTCGTTGTGACGTTCAAGATTTGGCAAGAGATGAGGTTTGTTATCGTTTGGGTGCTCAACATATGGCGGAACATCGGGGTGATTTCCAAAAAATGCAATGTCAAGAACCTCGACTGTGGCGGCTGGATTTCGAACGCCCTGCATTCGTATTGCTGAGAGATTTATATAGAGGTATCCACCAAAACATGCAACCGACTCTGGATGCTCGGGATCAAAATCACTGTCCTCATAGAGACCGCACCTGATGAGGCCCGCCTTGTACCCGGCGACGATTCCGCCATCCCAGCCATATGACCAGCCAAGGGGACTCACGGGATTGGCGAGTACTTCGCCGGCATTAGCACGGGTGTAATGAGGAAAGCGCTTGCTCGTTGGCCAATCCGTTATCCATTTTTCTCTCATAAAGCCTCCAGTAGAACCATGGCGCTTTGTGCCTGTAGTCACTATCAAGACCTTATCTTGTTCGTTGAAACCAACAAAAGAGTTCAGAACCGCCTAGGTTTGACTATATGACCGATGCTGAACTTTTAGCCGAACTTGAACCAGTGGCAGAGCGTCTGCTTAACCGGCATCTTGAGACCGCTGAAGATTGGTACCCCCATGAAATAGTTCCGTGGCATCGTGCGCAACAATTGCAGTCCGAAGGGTTTGTCTATGGAGAAGAGGCGTTGCCGCAAGGCGTGAGGTCTGCGTTGCTCGTCAATCTTTTGACCGAGGACAATCTTCCGTGGTACACCCGAACTATCTCGCGCATGTTTGGTGGAGATTCGGCTTGGGGTGCGTGGGCACAGCGTTGGACTGCCGAAGAAGGTCGTCACGCGATTGCGATGCGCGACTACATCACAGTAAGTGGGCTTGTGGATCCCAAAGTATTAGAGGATGGGCGCATGGCCCAGGTGAGTGCGGCAATTGTCCCAGAACCTCAGACTGCTGCAGACGGGATGTGCTACGTGGCGATACAAGAACTCGCAACTCGTCTCTCGCACCGTAACACGGGGACCATGCTCAATGATCCAGCTGGGTATGACGTCATGATGCGATTGTCGGCCGACGAAAATCGGCATCATTTGTTTTATCGTGATCTGGTGTCAAAATTTATCGAACTTGATCCGTCAACTGCGGTGCAGGCTTTGACCCGCCAAGTTACAAGTTTTTCCATGCCTGGAGTGGGTATCCCGGGGTTTGTGGAACATGCAAAGCAAATCGCCAAGATTGGTATCTATGATTTTGCGATTCATCATGAAAAAATCATTGTTCCGCTTGTGTTTCGGCATTGGGCGATAGACAAGATAAGCGGACTCAACTCAGCAGCGGAACAGGCACGAGAAGAGTTGATGAAAAATATTGAAAGAATTGGTCGAGTCGCAAGACGGCAGATAGAACGTCGTGGGGCGATTGTCGCCGTCTGACGTTCAGCGCGTGGCAGAAATAAAATCGTTAATTAGCTGTGCCACTTGGGGTCCTTTGTCCTCTTGAATCATGTGCCCGCCGCCGATGATAGTTGTGTGGGGTTGACCTTTTGTCCCAGGTACTTCACGAAGAAAAATTGCATCCCCTCCTTTTGTAACTGGATCACTATCACCAAAGATACATAGCCAAGGTTTTTCAAATTTGCGCAACGACTCCCATGCGTTGAGTTGAGCAGAGCATTCCGGATTGTCGGGAGCGACAGGCACAAGTGACGGGAAAATTCGCGCGCCCTCTTTGTATGTTTCATCGGGGAAAGGTGCGTCATAGGCGGCGATGATGGCGTCAGATAGTTTTGTCGCGGAGCCGCCGTCGACGATCTTGCCGATCGGAAAGACGGGAGATTCTTGCGAAAATTTTTGCCAAGCCATGAAAGCGTCGCTCATTTTCCCATCGCCGACAGGCAGACCCGTATTGGAGATAACGACTCGATCAAAGCGAGCAGGTTCCGCAGCCACAAGGCGCAGTCCGATCAGACCACCCCAGTCTTGTCCAAAAAATGTAATGCGTCGCAAATCAAGAACATTGAAAATTGCAGAACTCATCCATGCAACATGTCGTGCGTAGGTGTAGTCACTTCTTTGAGTTGGTTTATCAGAGCGACCAAAGCCGATGAGATCTGGGGCCACAACGCGGTGACCGGCAGCGACCAAAACCGGAATCATATAGCGATATAGATAGCACCAAGAAGGTTCGCCATGCATCAACAAGATGGGGGCAGCATCTGCTGGACCCTCGTCAAGGTAGTGCATTCTAAGAGAACCTCCTTGGTCGTCAGGGATCTCCAAATATTGCGGAACAAAATTGTAATCAACGAGATTGCTGAATCTTTCGTCCGGTGTGCGTAGTGTTTTCATTGTCGCTCCTGCATAAATAATTTGAGTATCGAAAATGTCAGAACTGACTTAGTTTCATCGTGGGACAAGCCTTGGTCATATCTCAGTAGTTCAAGAGATTCAAAAGAGGCAAGAACGTCTAGCGCTGCGATGACCGCCAATCTGTGACTGTGGCTCATTTTTTGAAGTTCCGTGTGAAAATGGGTCCTTGTTTGTTCTCGGAGAAGTTCTCTTCCCCGCTGAAGCTGTTCTTTTACCGGTGCAATTTTGTGGGCGTGGATTCGAGCAACGATGGCAGTATTTCTTGTTGCCTTGAATATCCTCAATCGCTGGTCGACAAGGTGCTCAACTTTGTCAACAAGTGAACCTTTGGCAAACTCAACAATCGTCCCGTATCGTGACATTTTTTCGAAGTGAGTGTCACATGCCGTCTGATAAAGATCATCAACATCATCAAAATAACGGAAAAGAGATCTTTCAGAAAGTCCGGCTCTTTGAACAATCAATGAGGCACTTACTTCGATCCACCCTTCCTCATAGAGACCCAGGAGAGCCTGCACAATCGCCAGCCGATTTCGTTCGCGACGCAAACTTCGCCCGTCAAGAATGACATCCTGAGTACCAGATGTTAGCGACATCTAATTTGTCGTAAGTCCGTCAATAGTTGCCCGTAAAGTCATGGCGTAACTCGTACCCGCTACGAGGTCGGTCATCGACTGTGCCAATGCATCAGCTTCGTGCTCATTGATCGCTGGTATCAATTGCACCGTGTCCCAAAAACGCCCATCACTCAACACTGTTCCCTCGACATCAAAGGAAACAGCATCTGGGTTGGCAAAAACTTCTCTGCGATTATCTGTTTGACGTACAACCATCACAAGGTAACGAAATTCAAGTGGTGTCGGGCGGTCGCGGTTGTCAAGCGACTCGTCAAGGGGGCGCGACGCCAACAACGTCGTTCTTAACATTCCTGCTGCTTTGTGAACATGCTTCTCACTGAAGTCTTTACGGCTCTGCATTTCAATGAAAGATACTCGCGTGGCATATCGCACAATTGCGATTCTGTCCCAGTCTTCATCACCCACGTGATTGCGGAGTACATCGGCAACAAAAACAATGTTTGCGCCAATTTTGTTCAAAACAGACACTGGATTGTATTTGTCGTCAGCCTCACGACCACTGATCGCTGTTGCTGAAGGATCATCGTATTGGGCAATTTCGAAGTACTTCATTAAATTCACCATGTAAATGGGTCCATCCACTTCGGGCGCACATGTTGCCAGCTGCATCGCATAGTCCTTATTGATCCGACCGTATTTGTGCTTGACAGCACTAACCTCGTGCTCCTCGGTATTGTCATTTTTTGTCATGGCACTCCTTGTTGTTAAGTAGCGTTGTTAAATAGCGTTGTTAAATAGCGTTGTGGAATCGTCAGTGGCGTTCATCTGAGATCTGTCAGATAGTATGACAAAAGAATGAGTTGAGTCAAGGAGAAGCAATGAGCGTTTCGGAGAAGCCATTTGAAGGAGTCATCGGCAAGACAATCAAGGAATCAACCCCTGCCTTTGAGACGAAGAAATATCCACCGATTGGTACCCCAAATGTCGTGATTATTTTGATTGATGACTTAGGTTTTTCACATTTCAATTGCTTTGGGTCAACGCTTGCAACGCCCAATATTGATCGCCTCGCCCAAGGGGGTTTGCGCTACACCAACTATCACGTGACGCCATTGTGTTCCCCAACGAGGGCATCGTTATTAACAGGGCGCAACTCGCACGAAGTTGGCATGCGTTCTGTGTCCAACTTTAATACTGGTTTTCCCAACATGCGTGGACATGTCTCAAATCACGCGGGATTGGTGGCCGAGGTACTGCGCGAAGAGGGATTCACTACTTTTGCTCTTGGTAAATGGCACCTCACGCAGATGGCTAACGCTTCAGCAGCAGGACCATTTGATCAATGGCCCCTCGGTCGTGGATTTGATCGCTATTACGGTTTCTTGGACGGCGAGACAGATCAGTTTTATCCAGAATTGGTTTACGACAACCATCATGTTCCAGTCCCGAGGTCAGTAGCAGACGGTTATCACGTCAGTGAAGATCTTGTTGACCACGGAATGGAGTTTGTGCGTGACGCCAAATCCATCCGCCCTGACCGACCATTTTTCATGTATCTCGCATTTGGGGCCACCCATGCTCCACATCAAGCTCCCAAGAAGTTTTTGGATAAGCACAAGGGGTTATACGACGCAGGCTGGGACGTGGCCCGCCAAGAATGGTTCGCCAGACAAAAATCTCTCGGAATAATTCCGCCCGACACGCAACTCGCTCCTCGCAATCCCGGCGTCGAGGAATGGAGTACGCTGTCGGACAACCAAAAACGGTTGGCTTGTCGTTTACAAGAGGCCTTTGCTGCTTTCTTGGAACACACCGATGAACAAATTGGACGTGTTGTTGACGGTCTCGCAGAATTAGGGGAATTAGATAACACTCTCATCTTTTTGCAGTCAGATAATGGGGCAAGCCAAGAGGGTGGACCTTTTGGTGTGTTGCATGAAATGAAGTTCTTCAACATGATCATGGAGATGCCTGATCAGGCAATTCATCGCATCGATGATATTGGTGGTCCGTCTAGTCATTCCAATTATCCGTGGGGCTGGGCGCAAACTGGGAATACTCCTTTCAAATGGTATAAACAAAACACCCACGAGGGTGGCGTGCATGTCCCGTTGATTGTGCATTGGCCAAAAGGCATAAATTCTTCGGGAGAGTTGAGGCACCAATTTCATAGTGTCAATGACATTGTTCCGACAATTTATGACGCACTCAATGTCACTCCGCCTGCGGTTTTACGCGGTTTTGAACAGATGCCAATTACAGGTGTCTCTCTAAAATACAGTCTCAACGACGGTAATGCGGAAACACAAAAAACTGTCCAATTTTTTGAGAATCATGGACACCGTGCGATTTATGCACATGGCTGGAAAGCTGTGACTAGACATACCGCAAATGACTCGTATGAAGACGATGATTGGGAACTGTACAATCTTGCCGAAGATCGTTCCGAATGCGTCAATCTTGCGCCGCAAATGCCTGACAAGGTAGAAGAATTAGTCGAGTTGTGGTGGCGTGAGGCCGAAAAACACAACGGTCTACCCCTAGATGACAGAGGGGTAGAACTATTTGGCGGAACGATTGATGAACGCTCTCCTAATCGTTCGGACCGGCATTACGCCTATTTCCCTCCGATCGCTCGGATTCCCACTCAAGCGGGACCTGGTCTCGGGGGTCGCAGTTGGGACATGGAGGTCTCGTTGACGCGTCAAATTGGCGATGATGGTGTTTTGTATTCAACTGGGACGGAGAACTCTGGCATTTCCCTATTCATTCAAGAAAATAAATTGGTGTTTGATTACAACTATTTTGGGGATCACAGTGTGATTGAATCAGATTTTGACGTTCCGACAGGTGTGAGCGTTGTTGGGCTGAAATTTCGTAGGGCAAAAAAAGATGCGACTGCAACACTGATCATTGACGGCAAACGGGCGGGAGATTTGCAGATTCCTGCAATCATGCGAATGATTTCCAGTGTCGGAGCAAGCATTGGAAGTGATGAAGGCTCCACGATTAGCGGGCGTTATAGGGGAGCGTTTCCTTTTCAAGGAAAAATTCAACGTTTGGATATTCAGCTGATAACAGAGAATCGGACTGAGGCCGTTGCCAATGCTGAGGCGACAGAGCGCCAGACCATGGGGCGTCAATAAATCCCAAGCACCTCAGCGGTGATAAACTTTTATTAGGGGGCTTCTTGTGGTTGATATTCATGGTTCGGTCAAAAAGGGCTTTGAGGGAGTCAAGGACGCCTTTGCCAAAAATTTCACCAATGGTTTTGAAGTTGGAGCGTCAGTTTCGGTGATATCCCACGGTGAAACGGTCGTTGATCTTTGGGCGGGGCATGGCGACTTGGAGCGAACCCAAGTGTGGCAACAAGACAGCATTGTTAATGTCTGGTCATCAACCAAAACAATGATGTTTTTGACAATGTTGCTTCTACACGACAGAGGTGATTTATCTGTCTACGACCGAGTGGCAAAATATTGGCCAGAATTTGCTGCCAACGGTAAACAAGACATTGAAATCCGACATTTGATGTCTCACACTTCAGGTCTGGCTGGATGGTCGACAAAACTAACGAAAAACGATCTGCTCGACCATGATAAATGCGCCTCAGCCTTAGCTGCACAAGAACCTTGGTGGGAGTCAAGAACGCAATCGGGCTATCACGCGTTGACTCAAGGGTACCTACTGGGTGAGGTTGTGCGAAGGGCGACGGGTCAAACTCTTGGTCAATTTTTTCGTGACAATATTGCGGTGCCGTTAGGAGCGGATTTCCACATCGGTACGGGTCCTGAGCACGATCATCGGGTGGTACTTGTTATCCCGCCAGAGCCGATTAATTCTGCCGGTATCGACAAGATGTCAGTTGCTGCGCGATGTATGAGCAATCCATTGTTGAATGCTCGATTTTCCTGGACGCCGCAATGGCGACGGTGTGAGAGTCCTGCTGCCAACGGTCACGGCAATGCTCGGTCGGTGGCCCTTGTACAAGCGATTTTGTCCCATGGGGGTTCTTTGCACGGAAAAACATTTTTGTCGCCCCAAACATGTGAAAAAGTATTTGAGATTCAAGCCTCAGGCAAGGATCTTGTGCTTGGGACGCCAATCGTCTTGGGAATTGGCTATGGACTCGTGTCAAAACATTCATTGGTGAGTCCCAACAAGCGAGCTTGTTTTTGGGGCGGCTGGGGCGGTTCACTTGTGGTGAACGATCTTGATGCATCGATGACGTTTGCGTACGTGATGAACCGAATGGGTGACGGCACCGTCGGAGACACCCGCGCAGGGGGTCCCTTGATGGCAACTTTTCAGGCTATTTCTGGCTAACTGGTTAGGTCAATCTCGTTTATTGACACATTGCGCTGGGAAAATTGCGAGACTTACTTAGCTGAATAAGATCCAGCAGATGGAGCAGAAAAAAGAGTAGTAGTTGTCGCTGTTGGTATTGAAATAAGGCGTGACTGTTTATTCCAAAACTTTGCAATCGTTGGAACCAGAAAATCTGTTCGGGACCGATATCCACTTGGCATCAGATGGATGCCATCTTTTTCGTATTTTGAGGATTGTTCCACGGAGGCTTTGTCCCATGTGGCGATAAAAAGATTTTTGTAGGTCTTCCTAGCCAATATAAGTGCGGTATTGAATTTTTTTGCTCTTCGGTCGTAGTCCGGATGAAGTTTTCTATCGTAAGCAATATTGACCCACAGCACCGGAAGTTTTTGTGCTTCGGCCATCACAAGATCTATTGCCAGTCTGGGGTAAGTGCCCTCCGTTCTTGACTGCAAATCATTTGTTCCCAATGCAATCACAACCGCTGAAATGTTTTTTGATCTCAATAGACGCGATCGAAGGTCCATTGCACCACCCGTAATTGTGCGCCCAATTTTGCAGTCAGCGAGGATCTTCCTCCAGATGCCAAGTTTTAATAACTTCGTTGACATGCTGCCAATAACTTCGGTCCCAATTGACAGGCTGTCGCCAAGAAAAAAGAGTGTCTGAGAGGAGTATTCGCGGGAATCGTTGATGGATGTCGTTGTTGGCGGAGGAGAAGTACTCGTTGTTGTTGAATCTGAAGAGCGATTGCGGGAGATGGGCTCGCGGCACAGCGTTGGCGATGCCTGGACATCGGGTGCAGAGACTACGACGCCCAACAAGCTCAGCGTCAAGCCCATCCAGATGGGCAGAACCTTCATCTAACAAGTGTGGCACTTGTGGTAATTGCAGATCTGTTTTTGATTACAACAACCACCTAGAAGGGTGATTTGTGGCAGATTAGACAGGTGCTAAGAAGCCGATTAGTGACGTATTTGACGATGTCATCACTTGCCATTGGCCAACCAATCCTTGATCTTTACGGAAATAATCTGACCATATTTTCTGCCGCCAAACTGGAGCGATCAAGCGTGATTGTGTTCCTGCTGACCGTGATCCTGATCCCAGCACTCGTGGCTGGTGCTGTCGAGAGACTTGCTCGGGTGTTCGGAGATACTGTCGCTGATTCAGTTCATCTTGTGCTCGTGGGTGTCTTTTCTGTGATGTTTTTTGGAGCACTGCTCGATTCTGTGAAGATCGGCAATGATTTCGTGGTCTATCCCGTGGCAGTACTACTTGCCGTTATGTTTTGTCGTCTATATGAGTCTTCAAAAAGCCTTCGGCAATGGTTGGCGTGGCTTTCAGCCCTAAGTGTTGCAGTCGTTGCGCTGTTTTTAGTCCAAGCGCAACCGATTCTCTTGCCAGGGGGCGCGGAACTGGCCGATATCGCAATTGATCGGCCACAAATACCGGTTTTGGAATTGATTCTTGATGAATTGCCGCTGTACTCCTTGCTGGGGAGTGATGGCAACATCAACGCCGAGCGATTCCCTGGATTTGCTGAGTTACAAAAATCCTCAACTTGGTATCGAAATAACGTCTCGGTCTCTAATTTTACTCACCAAGCCGTTCCAGGAATTCTGGCATCGAAGATTCCTGACAAAAACGATTCACCTTTTTTGCAGACACATCCCCAAAATATCTTTACCTTGTTCGGCAAGAGTCTAGAAATTGATGGCATTGAGCCAGTGACGAGTATGTGTCCTGTCAGTGTTTGCACACAAGCCGAGAAGTCGGCAAAATCCCCAAATATTGGCCGTCTAAGTGAATTTTTCAAAGATGTATTCGTTGTGTACGGAAGACGAGTGTTGCCAGATCGAACGGCACAACACCTTCCAAGCACGAACCTCGGTTGGGGCGGATTTGACGCTGTAGCCAACCGATTTGTTGATCAAGTCAAACAAGGTGCGTTGGTGCAGTTGAGTCCAATCAACGAGGCGGTGGAACGCTTGATAAATGCTCCTGGTCCGACGGTGCAAGTCGTTCACGCTCTAGTGCCTCACGCTCCATGGTATTTGACTCCCGATGCACGAGTCACAGATAAATCTGCTGATAAAGGTACCGACAACCCACCAAATAACGACGGGACTCGCGACAATTACCAGAGGTATCAAAATCAAATGGTTGCAACCGACAAAAGCCTTTTGCAGGCAATAAACAGGCTCAAAGAAAATAACATTTGGGACAAGATGCTGCTTGTCGTGACCGCAGATCATGGCATTTCGTTTGTGCCTGGCGAAGCACAACGGCAATCAAACCTCGAAAACATTGATCTCGTCAACGACATTTATCGGGTGCCGACGTTCATCAAGTATCCGAATCAATCTGTGTCACGTGTTTCGGATTGTGCAAGCTCAAACTTGGATATTCTTCCGACGATCATAGATGTGTTGGGGGTGACTACGGACTGGAAATTCACGGGAAAAAGCCTGAAATCATCATGCCCCGTGCGTTCTCAACGACCAATTGAATCAGCGACTGGTCAAATGACTTCACTCGAGACTGGATTCGATGACTTGATGTTGCGAGTGCAGTATTACGCAGAAATTGTTCCCAATGTTGGAGATGCTCGACGAATAGCGGCAGTTGGTGCATCAGCTGATCTAATTGGATTACCAGCGCCCCCGTCAGATGGGGAGTCCGTTGTTGCTCGCTGGCTGATTAATCGGGTCGATAGTTTTGAGGATGTCAAATCAGAACCAGGTTCATTTGCCCCTGTCGTCGTGTTGGGCGGGGTTTTATTGAACGAACCACTGCCTGAGGGTTCGGAAGGTATTTTAGTTGTTGACGGAATTGCAGCCGGCGTAGTCGGTGAATTCGGATTGGGGTCGGTGTATTTTGGGTTTCTGTCAGTGATTGATTATTCGCTTCTGACAGCTGGGAAACACAAACTTGAACTGCTGGTATACAACGGCGAGACCGGAACGATTACAACGGCTGGCGCACCAACCCCCAAGTAAGTCCCTTATCCCTGAATGAGACGGTTCCATGTCGGCAAATCTTGGAGAGCGACAACGGTTGAAGGGATAGCTCCTACGGGGACAGGGTGGCTGATTAGAAATCCCTGAGCCTTGGTGCAGTTCATTTCTACGAGTGCCCGCAACTGCAGGGCGTTCTCAACTCCCTCTGCCACCAGTTCAAGATTAAGCGCTTGACCCATGGCAATGATTGTTCTTACAAGTGATTGAGTGTCGCGATTACTGACAATTTCGTTGACAAACGCCCTGTCAATTTTGATGCGTTGAATTGGAAAACGTTGCAGAAGAGAGAGTGACGAATACCCTGTCCCAAAGTCATCAATAGCAATGCGAACACCGAGTGCCACGAGACGCTTTAGTGCCACGAGCGCCTGTTCTGGTTCGGTGACCATCACACTTTCAGTTATCTCAAGCCAGAGTTGATGTGGTGCGATTCCTGAACGTGCCAAGGCCTCACTGACGATGGAGACAAAGTTGGGATCATGCAACTGTCGGGGTGAGACGTTGACCGACATTGTGGCGTGGAGACCGCAAGCCCCACTGTCAATCCAGTGACGCAGATGCGTCAGGGCATCAAGAATGGCCCACGAACCAATCGGAACGATTGTTCCTGTCTCCTCGGCGATAGGAATGAATTCTGCGGGGGGAACCGTCCCTCCATCCAAACGATCCCATCGCATCAAGGCTTCAAAGCCGATAACTAGTCCTAATTCAACGTCAACGATGGGTTGGTGCACCAAATGCAGTTCTTTGCGCTCAAGAGCGCGGTAGAGCGCGGTTTCAACAGTAAGACGTTGAGTAATTCGTTCCAACATTGACTCGTCAAAGAGCGCAATGCAATTGCGACCGGCGTCTTTGGCGCGGTACATCGCTGTATCGGCATTGCGCAAAAGGTCTTCAGCGGATAAAGGTATGTCGTTCGGAGCAGTCGCGACGCCGACGCTCGCTGAAACAAACATGTCCCCTGGTCGAACTGCCAGCGGCTCTCGGAAGGCATCAAGTACTTTTTCGGCAAGCAAGACTGACTGCGTCGTGGTGTTGGTCGAGGCGTCAAGTACGACAAACTCGTCCCCTGAAATTCTGCCGACAAGGGCGTTAGCAGGTACTGCGTTCGTAAGTCGCTTGGCGACGGCTGACAACACATCGTCGCCAGCAGAGTGTCCCAGACTATCGTTGATATTTTTGAAACGATCTATGTCAATAAACAGCACAGTTGGTTGAGCATTGTTGGAACTTGAAAGATTGAGTGCCTTTGAGATGTGCTCGAGCATGAGGGTTCTGTTCGGGAGACCCGTAAGGGAATCCATTGAGGCGTTGTGCAAAAGCGTGGACTGGGCAACTGCGTTAGCCCGAACACTTTGAATGACTCGAGTAGTGACAGCGATAGCAAGCACTACAACGGAGATGGTTCTGATGAGTCGATCAGTTGCATCTTTGGAGTCAGTGATTGCCAAAACCAGCACTGGAACGACAAGTGAGACAGTAGTTGTGATGAGGCGTGTCATCAGTGCCGGCAATTGGCGTTGTTGGTCGGGTTTCAATAGTGAACGGATGCTCGGATGCAAGATTGCGGCAGAAACGGTACAAATAAATGCGATAAATAATGAGTGCAGAATATTTATGCCAATAATGCTTCCTCCGCGGGCGTTATATGACCGCAGGACATCAGCTGAGAATTGAAATGCTATTGCCAGAAAAATAAAAATTACAGAAGCGGTGTTCATGGAATCAGAAAACAAAAGAATCGCAAGTAGGAACAAAACAATTATGCTGAGGGCGAGAGATGTCCCTCGCAGGCCATTGACGAGGCTTGTTTCGGTGCTCTGGTCAATTGATGGCTGCAGCAATGTAACCCAAACAACGAGCCATACTCCGAGCCCCACAATTAGACTGTCGCCGAAAACACCTCGCGTGTCGGAGCCGAGTCTTCGACGAACCACGAGACCAAGTGAAACAATCAAAAATATTTGTAAAAATAATGAAAGAACTTGCCCTGTGATGCTCCAGTCCAAGTCGTTGGGTCGCCGCACGCTAATCAGGTGTTGAGCGACAACAAGAGCAGCAACGATTGCCGCGCCGCACCAGACGGTGGGGGTGACACGAAGAAGGACCGCACTGAGCACAAAAGCGACGGCCAGTCCAATTGCTGAACCAAGTGTGGCAAGCTCGGCGGGTCCAGAATCTAAAAAGAGATGGAATAGGGCGAGTCCAAGTCCAGTCCCAAAAAGAGTCCAAGACAGGATTGTCAGAGCCCTACGCACCTTGACATCCTGCCACTGCAAGAGGTCGCTGACTTGCTTTTAGGGGCTGGAAAACTTTTCCCACTAACTCGGCGGGTTGGTCTGTAGTCTTAGAGGAGATGTCCACAACCGTTCCTACTAGTACCGTTGTGATTCCCGGCGCTCATCTTGTGGTTGAGCTGCTAGGCCATAGAGATCTTTTTTTGCGTCGGATTGAAGACGCGTTTCCCGATGTTGCCATTTTGGTTCGTGGCAACGAGGTTGAGTTGAGTGGCCCTAGAGCCCACCAAGTAGGCAAATTGTTCGAAGAACTCGTGCTGTTGTTGCAGCGAGGCGAAAGAATTGATATTGCCGTACTTGATCGCAGCATTGTGATGGTGCGTGCAGAACAAAGACCAAGCGAGATCTTGACAAGTGACATCCTAAAAGGTGCCCAAGGGCGAATGATTCGTCCAAAGTCGGCGGGTCAAAAACGCTATGTGGATGCGATCCGAGATCACACCATTACTTTTGGAATTGGACCGGCTGGAACCGGTAAAAGTTGGCTCGCAGTTGCGATGGCTGTGCAAGCACTGATGTCGCGTCAGGTTCAACGAATAATCCTGACCAGACCAGCAGTTGAGGCAGGGGAGCGACTCGGATTCTTGCCAGGTGATCTCATGGCCAAAGTTGATCCATACTTACGACCCCTTTATGATGCGTTGCACGACATGGTAGATGCCGAAAATGTACAAAAACTGATTGAGCGCCAAAGCGTCGAAGTTGCACCGTTGGCCTTCATGCGGGGGCGAACTCTTAATAATTCATTTATCATTTTGGATGAAGCCCAAAACACTACGCCAGAACAAATGAAAATGTTTCTCACCCGAATCGGCTATGGCTCAAAAGTTGTGGTGACTGGCGATGTGACGCAAGTTGATATTCCAGATGGTCGTAGTGGTTTATCGGGCATTGAAAAATTACTCGGAGCAGTTGATGATTTGGCTTTTGTCCACCTTGATGGGACCGATATCGTAAGACACAAAATTGTGGCAGATATCGTTTCCGCTTACGAGCGTCAAAGCTCAAGTAAGACAAGCACGTCGTCCAGAAAATCCCAAACCGATGGATGATGGTAAACCCAAGGTTTCTAGCCGTCGTCGCTCAGGAGGCGATGGCGTTCCAGAAATATTTTGTGTTGACGAGCAAACCTATGCTGAGATTGATCTACCGCGCTGGCGTCTCCTTGCTCTGGCGACTCTTGAGGAGGAAGGAATTCGTGGCGCAGTGGAGTTGTCTGTGATGTTTGTTGACGAAGAAACAATCAAGGATTTGAATAATCAATATATGGGTAAAAACTCCGTGACAGATGTTCTTGCTTTTCCAATAGACAGTGCAGAGATAGTTGTCGCCCAAGGACCAGGCGCTGTCACGCGTAGCCCATCCCAGTCTCAGTTCGACATAAGCGACATTCCGTTGTTGCTCGGTGATGTGATTATTTGTCCAAGCGTCGCCAATCTACAGTCTGCGACACATGCCGGATCATATGAAGACGAACTTGCATTGCTCCTCGTGCACGGTATTTTGCACATTTTGGGACATGACCACGAAAATGACAGAGATACCCACGCTATGCGAGCCAGGGAAATAGATATCTTGCAAAAACATCACTGGAAAGCTTCCGTGCCGGCGGGCTTCAGACAAGAACACGCCCAATGATTGCCCAAGGTCTACAAAACTCCGATATCTGGATGCTGGTAGTGATATTCGGACTGCTGCTTTTTTTGATCTTTCTATCCATTGCTGAGATGGGACTGTCCCGAATGACTCGGCCCAAGGCCAACGCTCTTGCCGAGTCCGGCGCGCGCGGCGGCGATGCACTCGTCAAGTTGGTGATGCATCCCGAAAGGTGGGTCAACCCATTGCTGTTGGCAGTCAACGTGTCGCAGACAATTCAAGCAACACTGACGGGCGTTATTGCAGGGCGTCTTTTTGGAGCGGCAGGTGTCGCAATAGGGGTGACGCTCAACGTCATTGTATTTTTCGTACTGGCTGAGGCTGTGCCCAAGACCTATGCAATTCTCAACCCCGAGAGAGCAGCATTGATGACCGCTAGGCCTGCGACGATTCTCGTCGCCTCGGCTCCTCTCATGTTTGTATCGCGAGCTTTGATTGGCCTCACCAACATCATTGTGAAGGGCAAGGGTTTAAGGCAAGGCCCGTTTGTTGGTGAACAAGAGTTTCTTGGAATCGTTGAGGCAGCTGCTCACGATGAAGTGATCGAACATGAAGAAAGAGAGCTCATCGAGTCAATTATTGAATTTGGCGACACGATTGTGCGGGAGATAATGAAACCTCGCCCCGACTTTGTCTGTGTTTCTGACAAGATGACAATAAAGGTTGCTCTTGATGAGGCCTTTGAGCACGGGGTAAGTCGCTTGCCGGTATTAATCGAAGATGAGGACGGTAACGAAGACGTCCTGGGCCTGGCTTTTGCAAAAGACCTCATGCAACACGAGAGAAACGGTGGTGGCGATAATCTTGTGTCTTCTGTCTTGAGACCGGCAACTGTTGTGCCTGAAAATAAACCAGTATCAAAACTTATGCGAGAGATGCAACGGGATCATTTTCATCTTGCCATCGTGGCCGATGAGTACGGGAGCATCACTGGACTAGTCACTCTTGAAGACTGTTTAGAAGAGTTGGTTGGGGATATCGTCGATGAACATGATGATGAGGATCAGATGGTCACGTCATTAGTAAATGGTGAGTTCTTAGTTGACGGAGCATTAAGCATCTCGGATTTCAATGAACGGTTTGATCTGGATTTGCCTGATGAAGATTGGGATACGGTCGCTGGTTTTATTTTCGCCACGCTTGAACACGTTCCACGGGTTGGAGAGGCGGTTGATTTTGATGGCTGGAAATTCACCGCGGAAGAAGTCGAAGGTCGGCGAATCCGAAGCGTCAGGGTCTCTCCAGTGCTAGACAGAGAATAAGACACGATTCCTTAACAAAATTTTACAACTAGAGGCTTGTAATGGGTTGCCGATAATCTCGCCCTATGGAAATTTCGTTGACGGGTAAAGTTGCGTTGGTGACAGGTGCGTCGCGTGGAATCGGCTTGGCGATCGCTAAATCATTCGCTGAGTCTGGAGCCAAGGTGATGATGGTGTCGCGCAAGATCGATAAAAGTGCGATAGAGGGCATAAAAGGTGAGGTGGCGATCTGTCAGGCCAATGTCGGTAGTTTGGAAGCAGCCCAAGAAACGATTGCAAAGACGATAGCGCTCTTTGGGGGACTTGATATTTTGGTCAACAATGCAGCAACTAATCCCTATCTGGGACCAACAATGGAAGTAGATGAGGGTCGCTATGACAAGACATTCCAAGTCAATCTAAAAGCACCAATTTTTTGGAGTCAGGCTGCGTATCAACAGGCGATGAAACAAAAACCTGGCGTGATTTTGAATATCGCCTCAGTTGGTGGAGTCAGGGCTGGCGGTAATTTGGGAATTTACAATCTGACGAAGGCGGCAATGATTCATTACACAATGCAGTTGGCAGGAGAGATAGGTCCGACGCGGGTGGTCGGGATTGCACCCGGGCTGGTGAAGACTGATTTCGCGAGTTATTTGGTGGATAATTTTGGGGACAAACTTGCCGCAGCCCTGCCGACGAGACGTCTTGGGGAGCCCCAGGACATCGCCAATTTGGCAACATTTATGGTTTCAGATGCAGGGAATTGGATTACCGGCGAAACATACGTAATTGACGGCGGAGCAGGAACCAAAACTGGCGAGTGATTAGCGCGTCAGTTCCGACAATCGTGCATCAGCCATGTGGAGACGCTCTTCGGAGACTAAGTATTTTTGAGTAGTGAACGGATTGGTTTACCAAGTGAAGTGCGAGGGATTACATCGACAAAGTGCAATAGACGTGGTGCACAAAAAGCAGGAAGAGTTTCTTTTACGTGATCACGCAGTTGTTTGAGGGATGGACGGTCATTGCTTGAGACCACCCATGCTGTAACGACTTGACCCCACTCTGGGTCGACTGTTGCAGTGACGCAAACATCAATGATGGCATCGCACGTCGAGAGGGATTGCTCAACTACATGAGGCCAGATGTTTTCTCCCCCAGAAACAATTAGATCTGACCTTCTGCCGCTTACGCACAGAAGTTCGTTTTCAAAAAATCCAAGATCACCGGTTGGCAACCAGCCATCAGTAGTAAGAGATGAACTGCCATCTCGGTACTGGCGCATCATCATCGGACAGCGAAGTTGTATTTCTTGGTCGACGATACGGATATCGACTCCGTCAAGTGGGCGACCATCGTAAACGACACCACTGCCTGTCTCAGTGAGACCATAAGTGGTAACTACATTGTCAGGGAGTTGAATCGGTGGAGGTGATCCGCCCAAGAGAATCTTCCGATATTTAGATGGATCTATCCGCAGGAGGGCTGTAGAGACCAACGAAACGAGGGTGCATCCTTGTCTGGCGGATGAATCATAGATATCAACTGAGAAACTTGGAGCAACTTGAACTGCGGTGCCAAAAAGAATTGAGCGCAGCACAACACTCAGTCCACCAACATGGGAGAGCGGAAGACAAGCTAGCCAAGTGTCGGCGTCTGTCACGCCGAGGCGCGCACTCGTTGCGCTTGCACTGGCTTGGATTGCTGTGTGTGTGAGTACAACTCCCCGAGGTTCTCCGGTACTGCCACTTGTGGCTACAACGACGGCATCACCGGGCTCGGTCGGGCGACCAGGTAGTTTAGTTCGTTCCCCAGATGCAGACACAACGACTGTTGGTGCAACTGAGTCCAGAACCCGTTGACGCAATGTTTCGGGAAGACGCTGATCAAGCGGAAATACCGCGTCACCCATATCCCATGCACGATTGATCTGTTCAACAAAGGATGGTCCGGCAGGCAGATCAAGACAGACCAATTCATTCACAATCCGTAGCGTAGGGCTCAGTGACGCTTTGCGACTATTGCAGATGAAACACTGGTCAATATGGAGCCCGTTGAATCAAGTTCATCTTCAGGGGCGAAAGCATGGATTATCGGCTCGCGGCCACGCACTTTGGGGGCTGCCGTTGTTCCCGTCGCTGTTGGTGCGGCAACTGCTGTTGGTTCAGATGCTGTGTGGTGGAGGGCAGGGCTTGCGCTGCTTGTCAGTGTGGCATTGCAAATAGGGGTCAATTTTGCAAATGATTACAGTGACGGAATCCGTGGTACTGATGATGTGCGTGTGGGGCCACTACGTCTTGTGGCTTCCAAGACAAAATCTGCTCAGCAAGTTAAAAAAGCGGCCTTTTTGTCGTTGATGGTTGCCATGGTCGCAGGATTGATTTTGGCGATTGTCGTCTCATGGTGGTTGATAGTTGTCGGTCTCTGCGCGGTAATTGCAGCCTGGACCTATACAGGCGGACCGCGACCATACGGCTATGCAGGATTTGGAGAAGTTTTTGTCTTTCTTTTCTTCGGTGTCGTTGCCACTGTGGGCAGCACCTATGTATTGACTGCAAAAGCATCAGGTGAAGCAATATGGACAAGCGCGTTGGCTTCGATTGGAGTTGGGTGTTACGCGTGTTCATTGCTTGTTGTTAACAACTTGCGAGATATCCCAGGCGATACAGTCGCAAGAAAACGCACATTAGCAGTGCGAATTGGTGATGCAAACACACGGCATTTATTCGTATTGTTATTTGTTGTGGCCTTGATCGTTGTTCTGCTAGTTGCGATTCGTACATCGCCCGCGGCCTTGGCTGGGTTGTTGGGAGTGGTAGCTTCTTGGTCCCCAATAAAGACGGTGCGCAGTGGGGCGATCGGACAGAACCTAATCCCCGTTTTAGGGGCAACAGGCAAGGCACAGATTATTTTTGGTGCAAGTTTTGCGGCCGGTATTGCTTTAGCGATGTAGTCGCCCAAGAAAGTCATCTAGTAATTCCAGAAATTCTTGTGGTCGTTCTAGGTGAACGCTGTGACCTGAATTGAGAACAACTAATTCAGAGCGAATTAAATTGATGTGAAGTCGTTGAGCGAGGGCCACAAACTTCGGGTCTTTTTCGCCGACAACGAGCAGGGTCGGGCAACCGATATCGTTGAGTCTCTCCCACAATGATTCTTGAGATCCTGTTCCTGCGTGACGAAGGGACTCTGCAAGACCATCAACTGTGTTGCTCAGACGGATTGAACGTTGATTGTTCTGGGGTGTCAGAGTTGCAAACAGTTCCTGAGCCAACCATTCATCTACAAAGGCCTCTACTCCGATTGCGACGATCCGCTCTGCGAGAGCCTGATCGGACCTGAGGCGATCTTGGCGAATCTTTGGGTCTTCTAAACCTGCAGTCGCACTTACCAGCACCAGCGCGCGCGTGAGAGCAGGATGTTGCAGGGCAATATGTAACGCGATGCGTGCGCCAAACGAATAACCAACGAATACCGTGGGTTCATTGACCGCTGAAACTATTTCATCGGCAATTTCGCTGACCGAGAGGGTTCCATTTGCTGATTTTCCGTGACCGGGCAAATCCGGGGCGATTGTCTTGTAAGTTCGATTCAAGCTCTCCCTGAGCGTCTGCCATGACTCATGAGTTTGGGTAAATCCATGCAATAGGCAAAGGTTCTCCCCATTCCCATCTCGAGACATAAAAATTGTCATGTTTGTCGCGAAAGAATTCGCTCGATTAAAATCTCAAATGTTGACGGGTCTTGTGATCCTGGGATCAGAAACTGGTCATTGATGACGAATGACGGAACTGCAGTGATGTCATGCATGGCTGCACTTTGGATCTCATCAAGAACCTCCTCAATACCTTGCTTTGTCCCGAGCCACTGGCTGAGTTCATCACGGTTCATGCCACATTGCTCGCCGCAATCTGCGACGACCTCTGCATCCCCGACATTGAGCCCGTCAATAAAGTACGCCTTCATCAGGCGCTCTTTAAGAAGAGATTGAACCATCGAACCATGCTTGATGTAGGCGTAATGAATCGCGCGGTGGGAGAGCAGCGTGTTGGCTCGCTGTGCTCTATCCATCTGAAAATCAATACCAACTGCTGCTGCGGCTGCACTGACATGGTCGATAATTTTGCGAGCTTGTGCCTGGCCCCCAAACTTGCGGGCATAACCATCTATTGCTGGGGTTGTTGTGCCAATTGGTGCTGTTGGGTCGAGTTGATACGCCCGAAATCTAATCTCAATAGGAGTGGTGTTTCCTTTTGCTCGTAAATTGTCAATAGCAGTTTCAAATTGGCGTTTTCCAATAAAGCACCATGGGCAGACCACATCGGACCAGATATCAACAATCATGAATGACACGATAGAGCAATGAACGCATTCGGGGACGCCGCAGCCACCTTCTGTGCCACGATTGTTGATGAATGGCAGCGGAGTGGATTGACTACTGCCATTTTGGCGCCGGGGTCGCGTAGCACTCCGTTAGCCGTGGCACTGCTCAGAAACCCCAAGATTGATGTACATATTTTTCATGATGAGAGATCCGCGTCATTTGCCGCCCTCGGAGTGGGTTTGGCCCTCGGCGTGCCAGCAGTGTTGCTCTGTACATCAGGCACCGCGGCAACGCACTTTCATGCCGCCGTTGTAGAGGCACATCAAAGCGCAGTGCCATTGATTGTGTGCACCGCCGATCGACCACCTGAACTTCATGGTCTCGGTGCACCTCAGACAATTGATCAAGTCAATTTGTATGGTTCGGCGGTGCGGGAGTTCTTCGCTGTCCAAGTGCCATCGGAGCAGGATTCGCCAAATTGGCGCGCACTTGCGAGGCGAGCCTTTGCCATGTCGGTTGGTGCGTTGCCTGGCCCTGTGCACCTCAATTTGCCATTTCGGGAGCCCTTGCTTGGAGAAGTGGGCGAGCTGCCAGCGAGTGAGCAAGTCCCATCACTTGAGCAACTGCAATCGCAAAACTCACCAGAAGAGACAAATAGTTCAGACCTCCAACAATTAGTAAAAATGATCGCAGGCAAGCAGGGAGTATTTATTGCAGGAAAAGGTTCGACTACGGCGGTCGGTCAACTGGCAGGGTTGTTGGAATGGCCAATCTTGGCGGACCCTCGAAGCGGACTACGCTCACCTCGGTGGCCGTCAGTTGTTGCATTTGATTCTCTGCTCCGTGTCGGAGATTTTGTCGATGCTCATCGACCAGAAATTATTATTCGCATCGGCGAACCACCAGCATCAAAGATATTGAGCCAATGGATCTCGGCCTGCAATGTTGCAGTTATTCAAATAAGTCCTGATGCCCGTATTTTTAATGCCGAAAAATCAGTAACCCTCAATATCACCGCAGACATTGAAGCATTTTTCACCGCTTTGCTAGCACAAGTAACACCGTCGACTAAATCGGCATGGTTGACAGGCTGGCTTGATGCAGAGAACCTTGCCCAGCAGGCAATATCTGACAAATTGGCAACAGAATGGAGCGAACCTGCGATTGCTCGGATGGTGTCAGTCGAGCGCAACGGTGCCTTGATGGTGTCTTCATCCATGCCGATCCGAGACGTCGAATGGTTTGGGGCTCCTGACGACAGTCACATCCTCTACAGCAATCGGGGAGCCAATGGCATCGACGGAGTAGTCAGCACGGCAGTTGGTATTGCGATGGTGTCGTTTGATCCGACTTATTTGTTGATTGGCGACATCGCCTTTATTCACGACTCAAATGGCTTATGGAACCTTGCTGATCGCAATGTTGATTTAAGAATAGTCGTTGTGAATAATTCTGGTGGGTCAATTTTTAGCTTCTTACCGCAGGCCCAAGTGCTTGACCATTTGGAATTTGAGCAAATTTTTGGAACGCCACACTCAGTTGACATCTGCAAACTGGCGCATTCGTACGGGGTTGCGGCCGTGCAGGTAACCTCACTTGCTGACTTAAGAACCGAACTTCAGCACAGTGGCCCCGTGGTCATTGAGGCAGTTACTGATCGGTCCAGCAATGTGGCTCAACATGACGATCTAAATGAATCCGTGGCAATCGCGTTGCACAACAATTAAGGGCAAATCCCCGTGCAAAAAATGTTACGGTCTGATAATTGCCGACAGCATTGCTTGAAACTTTGCTTGGGTTTCGGCCAGTTCGGCTTCTGGTTCACTTTTGGCGACGATGCCCCCTCCAGCCAGGAGTCGCGCTGATTTTTTATCTTTGCTGAGTTGCGCGCAGCGAATTGCAACAGCCCACGTTCCATTTCCGAGAGAATCTATCCATCCCACTGCGCCTCCGTAATTGCCACGACTCATGCCTTCAACGGCGGTGATGAACTCAATCGCTTCTGCTGACGGATAGCCACCGAGCGCTGGTGTTGGGCATAGGGCGCGAGCCAATGTCAGCACGTGTGTGGCAGGCTTGTTGAGTTGTCCAACAACAGCAGTGCCCAAATGTTGAACGTTGGCAACAGAAACAACGCCAGGTTCAGGTTGCCAATCCAAAAAAGAACAATATGGCAGCAGTGTGTCGTGCACCATGTCGACAACAACTCGATGTTCAATTTGATTTTTATCGCTGGCTTGCAAATCTGCTGCCAATTTTGAGTCCGTGATTGGGTCGCCAGTTCTGCTTGTTGTGCCAGCGAGGGGATGGCTGGTGACGGTCAAGTTGTCTACTGCAACTAGCAATTCAGGGGAGGCGCCGATAAACCCGTCAATGGAGTAGCGATAGCTAGAGCCAAAAGTTGAACGCAGACGAAGCAATAACTTATGCACGTCAATCTCGGTGTCACTAGAAACCAGAATATCTCGTGCGATGACGGCTTTTACGAGTACTCCAGAGCGCACCGCATCACGGGCTGCAGTGACAGCCCCAAGGTAGGTGCTGATCGGCGTTATTGGTGAAATAGTGAAAGAATTTGCCGATGGAACCAAGACTTGGACTTTCAGAAGGTCGTCAATTGCTTGCTGGACGTGTTGTTCAGAGCACTCAATCTCACTCAGCGCAACGATTGTCAAAGTGTTGTGACCAGTGCTTTGTTTGCGCACAATTATTTTTGGTATCACAAAATATGATTCATCTGATTTGAGAAATGGGATGACTCCAATAGCAATCGGGTCTGGTGTTTGCGAGCCGACTTGTACGACGTTTGCGAGCGCCTCTATAACAAGTGATTCCGTTGTTCTGAGGGCAACCCCGCGGCCTGCAATACCTACTCCATCTCTGACAAAAAGAAAGCCGTCCCCGCGTGCGACGTCATTGAGATCAACAACAAAGTCCAATTGCCGGGTGGTTGCAAACATTAGATACTACGAGTGCCATGCAGAAGTTGGGTCAGCCCACCAGATAAATCATGGTGTGACGCATCAACAAAGCCCGCACTTACAATTTGTTGGAGCAAGACATCTGAAGCAGGGAGGTAGGAGACGCTGCGCGGAAGATAGCGATAAGCGGCGCGATCGGAGAGCAAGGCGCCAATCTTGGGAACAATTTTTCCAAAATAAATGCTATTACCTTGACGAATAAACCAGTTTTTAGGAACACCAACATCTAACAAGGAAATACGACCACCCGGACGTACGACACGAAATAATTCGGCGAAGAATAGTGGTAGATCCACCAAATTGCGGAGTGCAAAACCGCAGATGACTCCATCGACGCTTCTATCAGCCAACGGCAAGCGCAAGATGTCTGCTTGGATTCGTGGCGCTCCACTTGTGTCATTTGACAACATGCCAAATGAAAGATCAATAGAAACTGGGTTGTGTCCCATCTTGGCTAGCTCAAGACAGAGATCCCCGGTGCCCGAAGCAAGATCTAAAACAAGGCTTCCGCTCGCCAGACGGAGATCTTTCACCGCTCGTTTGCGCCATCTTGTATCAAGTCGGAAAGTCATGATGCGGTTGACGAGGTCGTAACGCGGGGCGATTTTGTCAAACATGGCCTGCACCATGAGCGCTTTGTCTTCACCTTGGGGAAGTGATTCTCGGTCCCAGAGGCTTTCGGGTGGCTCATCAGACGAAGGTCTCACGATGTAAAGGCTAGAGCCCAAAAATGATGAGTGTCTGCTTGGACTCGTCACTTTATTTGTTATTGCGTAAGACTTAGGGCGTCTTATTTGGGGGGCTTTATTATGATTGACTTTACACTCGCGCCTGAACATGAAGAGATCCGCCTACGGGTGCGTGATTTTGTCGACAACACTATTCGCCCAGCCATTGAGCCATTTGGCCATCGTGAAGAAATGGCGTCGGAAGATCATGGCAAGTACATTCGAGAATTGATTGGCTTGCGAAAAGAAGCCGTGAAGCAAGGCTTGTGGCTTCCTCACATGCCCCCTGAATGGGGTGGTATGGGACTCGGACACGTTGCGCTGGCAATGGTGCAAGCTGAGTCAGCAAAAACTCGTGTCGGGCCATGGGTGTTGAACTGCCAGGCTCCAGATGAGGGCAACATGCACACTTTGCTGCATTGGGCGACAGATGAGCAAAAACAGAAATACCTCAAGCCTCTTTGTGATGGAGTTTCATCCTCATGTTTTGCGATGACTGAGCCCGAGGTGGCTGGTTCGGATCCGACTTTGATTCGGACGAACGGAGTCAAAGACGGTGACGAGTGGATCCTGAACGGACATAAGTGGTTCATCTCGGGGGCAAACCGCGCAAAGTTTGCGATCTTGATCGCTCGAACTGAAATGGACGTTCCTGATGGCTCTCGCGGGGCAAATACCGCATTCATCATCGACCTTCCGATGGAGGGCTGGAACAATGTGCGCGAAGTTGAGACGATGCACGGGCCCGGTGGTCACAGCGAAATCATGATTGAAGACCTGCGCGTTCATGACTCTCAAATATTGGGCGGACGAGGCAACGGACATCGATTAGGTCAATACCGATTAGGACCTGCCCGACTAGCCCACTGTATGCGGTGGATTGCTCAAGCGGAGATGGCCCTAGACATGATGGTCGACAGATCGCTGAAGCGTTACTCTCATGGTTCATATTTGGCCGAAAAACAAGGCGTGCAGTGGATGATTGCAGATTCGGCAATGGAGATGTATCAGTGCAAACTAATGGTCTTGCACGCCGCCTACAAGATTGATCGTGGAGATGATTTTCGAACAGAAGTATCAATGGCCAAGCATTTTGTCGCCAACAGTTTGAACCGCATTATTGATCGCGCCATCCAGGTGCACGGAGCATTGGGGTATTCCACTGACACACCACTCGCCAATATGATGCAACACGCGCGGTGGGCGCGCTTTGCTGATGGTGCTGACGAAATTCATCAGATGCGCATCGCAGAAAATACGATCAAGGCTTTTACTGACAACGGTACAACGCGCAAGGCAACAGGGGATTTGCCGCTGTAACTACCCTTGGGTCTCACTCGCAATTTGTTTAGCCCATCGGTAATCAGCCTTGCCAGATGGCGAACGAACGATCTCGTCCACGAACACGAATGCCTTTGGCAATTTGTAGCGCGCAATGTACTGCGCTGCATGTTCTTTTAACGCTGCGGCATCAGCAGTGTGTCCCGAACGAAGCCGAACGACAGCAACAACCTCGTTACCCCAGCGATCGCTTGGACGACCAGCAACAACGCAGTCATAGATACTGGCGTGTCCCTTGATGGCGGCCTCCACTTCTTCGGCAAAAATTTTCTCGCCTCCTGAGTTGATGGTGACTGAATCACGCCCGTGGAGTTCAACCAAAAGGTCGGCAGTGACCTTGGCGCGATCGCCAGGAACTGCGTAGCGAACCCCGTCAATGACTGGGTATGTACGAGCAGTTTTTTCTGCATCCCCGAAATAACCCAGTGCTAGACGACCACTTTTGGCAAGCCATCCCAATTCAGAATGACCAGGCTCCAGTACGCGACCAAGATCCTCCGACAGGATGTGATTTTGATCCGATAGTGCGAATGTTCCTGTCGTGGCTTTGCCTCCGGCCGTGACTTGAGCAAGTTGGCCCCCAGCCTCGGAGGAGCCCAGACCATCAATCACGATGACCGACGGGAGGTGACTTTGAAACTCTTGTTTTAGATGGGCTGACAAAGGTGCGCCACCGGAAAGAATTGAGAGCAGCGAACTCAAATCGTACGACCGATTCACCAGACCATCAAGCAAAGGCCGCGCAAAAGCATCTCCGACAATCAGCAAAAAGTTGGCTTTTTCTTTTTCAATCAGACTCCAGATGTCGTGAGGGTCGAGTCGTTCAGGTATCGATTGCACAATTACGGTGCCCCCACCGTTCCAAATGCGAAAGCTAACCCAGTGTCCTGCTCCATGCATAAATGGTGGTGATGCAATGGCGCGAAGTCCCGTGTTTGCCTCCGCCAGGAAATCCTCAATCGTCGAGGCCGTCTTTGATCCACCAAAACATTCCGTCAGGGCATCGGCGTTGCGCCATAAAACACCCTTTGGCATTCCTGTAGTGCCACCCGTGTACAAGATGTATAAATCATCACCGCTCCAAACAACGTCAGGCTTTTTTGCAGATGATCGGGATAGGGCATCTTCGTACCACACCGCACCGGGGATTAGTTCGTTACTGCTGTCATCACGAACCTGGATGATGACGCGTAGTCGCTCAAGACTAGGAAGAACTTCTGTCAACAGCGGGGCGAACTGAGAATGGACGACAATCGCAGTTGCCTGAGAATCATTGAGTAGGTATGTCAGCTCCTGAGCGACGTAACGATAATTTACATTGAAGGGCGCAACGCGGGCTTTAAGCGCCCCGAGCATCGTCTCTAGATATTCGTTGCCATTATGTAAATAGATCGCTAAATGGTCTTGTCCAGATTGATGACCCAATAAATTCTCACGCTCCGTATGACATCCGAGGTTTTGAGAGATCAGGTAATTGGCTAGGCGTCTCGTTCGGTTTGTGACCTGCGACCAAGTGAATCTTCTGTCACGAAAAATCAAACATTCTTTGTCGGGTTGCATAGCCGAAATTGCTTCATGCAGTTCGGCGACATTTACTTGGGCAATAGGCATATTTGCCATCAAAGACATTGGGAAAGAGTAATCAAGGCATGGAATAGATCCGCTATGGAGGTGCTCTTGGTCAATGACGGCGTAGCGTAGCGACATGACAATTTATGACCACAAGCCCTTGTTTGGGGTATTTGTACCGCAAGGCTGGAAAATGGAACTCGCTGGTATCGAAGGTGCCGCTAACAAATGGAATAGGGCCGTTGAAATCGCCATCAAGGCCGAGGAACTTGGGTTTGACTCCATTTGGGTTTACGACCATTTTCATAATGTGCCGATTCCAGCGCATGAGGCCGTCTTTGAATGCTGGACAACAATGGCGGCGATTAGTCAACGAACAAGTCGCATTCGCCTTGGTCAAATGGTTGGCTGCAACAGTTATCGCAATCCATCCCTGTTGGCAAAGATTACGTCAACAGTTGATGTGATATCTGGCGGTCGACTGGACTGGGGTATCGGCGCTGGCTGGTATGAAAATGAGTACAAGGGTTATGGGTTTGAATTTCATAAACCCTCAGATCGGATTGGAATGCTCAAAGAGAGCGTTGAGATTGTGAAGTCAATGTGGACGAACGCAGAAACCAACTATGACGGCAAGCACTACAAGTTGATACGTGGCAACTGTGATCCAAAGCCACTGCAAACACCACACCCACCAATTTGGATTGGCGGAGGTGGCGAGCAACTCACATTGCGAGTCGTGGCCCAACATGCCGATGTCTCTAATTTTGGAAGTTCTGTGGAGGAGTTCACAAAAAAAAGGGCAATTCTGCAGGAACATTGCAAGGTTGTGGGTCGTGATGAGGCCGAGATCCGAAAGACCGTATCAAGTGAAGTTTTCATTCGCGAAACCGAAAAAGAAATTGTGGCGGCAGGTTCGCGCAGCATGTCCGGTGAATCGCTGGAAGTTTGGCGTGAAAAAGCGTTAGTCGGCACACCAGAGCAGGTAAGTGAGAAAATTGCGCGTTACCTGGCCGCAGGTTGCACTGGATTCATTCCGTGGTGTCCCGACTATCCATCAACGCAAACAATTGAATTGTTTGCGCAAAAGGTAATTTCAAATTTTCGTTAGACGTAGTAACGAAAAATAACCTCGGCCACACAGGATGGCTTCGCTGAGTCCTTGACCTCGAAAGTGGTCTCAAGTGTTACTTGCACACCGTTGGCGATTTCTTCAACATTCAGTAATTTGACTCCGGCCCGAAGAGAAGAACCAACGGGCACGGGCGACGGGAACCGAACTTTATTGCAGCCGTAATTGACTCCCATTGAAAATCCACTGACTGTAAAAATTTGAGGCAGAAGAACTGGACCCAGAGAGAGAGTGAGGTATCCGTGGGCGATTGGCCCACCAAATGGGCCGGCTGTTGCCCGCTCAACATCAATGTGAATCCACTGGTGGTCGCCCGTGGCGTCGGCGAATATGTTTACTTGCTCTTGCGTTATGGTCTCATACTCGGAGTAGCCAAGATGTCGCCCGACAAGTTTTTTGAGTTCTGCTGTTCCGTTGATGCTTCTTGAGGTCATCTCTTGAGTCTGCCACGAAACTGGGATTCCCAAAAAATTGGCAGTTTGTTCGTTGAGTAGTCAAAAGTCTGCTAGGAAATACCCCTATGCCTGACTTCCTGAGCACTTATGCCCAATTGCAGCCCCAAAAAGTTGCAGTAATCGACGACCGACCCAATGCACCGCTTCGAGTTCTGACATGGTCTGAGTTGAATATTCAAGCCAACAAGTTGGCGAATGTTTTATTGGGCTCTGGTGCCGCTGAGGAGGGAACCAAAATGGTTTGGTGCGGGCCGAACTCGATTGGGATCGTGATCATGATCAATGCGACAAGAAAATTAGGCGTTACTGCTGTTCCATTGAATTATCGACTGTCAGACGACGAGGCGGCCTATGTCACAGATCATTCTGATGCGACGGTCGTCTTTGTTGATGCCGAGTACGCCAATACTTTCGTGCGAATTCGTGATCAACTGCCCAAGGTAAAACAAATACTTGTTTTTGATGGGATCGCCCCGAGCGGAATGAACTCAGCAGATGATTTGATGTTGCATGCATCAAGTGATGAGCCGTCTATCCCACTCGATCGAGAACCAGGCGGGACGATGATCTACACATCTGGAACAACGGGCAAGCCCAAAGGTGCGTTACGAACATCCTCGGGCTCAGCAGAGCAAGGGGCAGCTTTGTTGGCCCATATTGGTTATTCCACGGAAGATGTTTACATCACGACCGGACCGCTTTATCACAGTGGACCTGGCGGGTTCATGGTGACTGCGCAAGCGATGGGGCAAACCGTTGTTTTACAACGCAAGTTTGAGCCTGTTGATTGGTTGAGGCTGGTTGACGCCTATAAGGCAACTTCAACTTTTAGCGCTCCAACTCCGATTCGAATGGTATGTAATCTTGATTCACAGGTAAAGGAAAAATTTGATCGAAGTTCTATGCGGATCATGATTGCCAATGCAGCCCCATGGAGTTTCACGCTCAAAAAGATGTATCTTGCTGATTTCCCAGCAGATTCACTGTTTGAGGTCTATGGAAGCACTGAACTCGGAGTCAATTGCGTGCTTCGTCCAGAGGATCAGTTACGCAAGCCTGGCTCGTGCGGCAAGCCATCACCGATGGTCGAGATCAAACTCTTCGATGACGAGGGCAACGAAGTTATTGGATTCGGACCTGATAACCCGGGTGAATTATTCGTCAAAAGTCCTTCAGTATTTGCAGATTATTACAAGCAGCACGATAAATACATGGCTGATCGAAGAGATGGATATCAAACGGTTGGCGACATTGCATATCGCGACGAAGAGGGATATTTTTATATTTGTGACCGCAAAAAAGACATGATTATTTCTGGGGGAATGAACGTCTATCCAGCCGAAATTGAGGCTGTTTTGGAGAATCACCCAGATATTTACGAAGCTGCTGTTTTTGGAATTCCGAGTGATGAGTGGGGCGAATTGGTTCATGCAGTGGTTGTAAAAAGACCTGGCTCTGCTTTGACCGAGCAAGACGTCAATGCCCACACTCGGGTGCACCTGGCAAGCTACAAAATTCCCCGCTCACTGTCGTGGTCTGAAGAGTTGCCAAAAACTGGTTCGGGCAAGATTTTAAAGCGCGAGTTGCGAAGTCCGTTTTGGGAGGGACGCTCAAGCCAAGTTTGAGTTCAGTAGCCTAAAAGGATGCGAAGCGGCTTTGTGACTTTTGTGGGGCGACCCAATGTCGGAAAATCCACCCTTCTAAATGCGATTTGTGGAGAAAAAGTCAGCATTGTGTCCAATAAGCCCCAAACCACTCGCACCCGCATCAGGGGCGTCTGGAACCGTGGCGATACTCAGATTGTATTTGTTGACACTCCTGGAATTCATAAGCCCGTGAGCGCTCTTGGAGAGCGTGTAAATGCCACGGCCCTCGACGGCGCAGATGATGTTGACGTCGTGTGCCTCTTGATTGATGCAACCGAACCATTTGGGCGTGGTGATCGATGGGTTGCCGATCGAATTGACATTTCAAAGGCCTTCGTTATTGTCAACAAAACTGATCGTGCTTCGCCGTCCAAAGTGCTCACACAATTAGGAGCCGTTGGTGCGCTAGGTGCAGCAGAGTATTTCCCTGTATCGGCTAAAAACGGACAAGGGGTGGATGTGTTGTTGGCCAAGTTGTCAGATCGGATGCCAGACGGACCAAAATATTTTCCTGATGGCATGATTACGGATACTCCCGAAGCGCAATGGGTAGCCGAACTGGTCAGAGAACAGTTGCTACATCTTCTTGAGGACGAATTGCCATATTCAATTGCGACTCGCGTCACGCAATGGGAATGGCCGTTAGTGAAATGTGAAATTATTGTCGAGCGTGAAAGTCAAAAAGGCATGGTGATTGGCAAAAGTGGGGACTTGTTGAAAAAAGTCGGAGTAGCGGCACGCGCTCAGATGCCAGACGGTGCTTATCTCGAACTAAAAGTGGTGGTCGATAAAAATTGGCAGCGCAACGCCGAAAAGGTGCGGCAATTGGGTTACTGAACTTGAGCCACAGGTGACCCATACTCATGGCTCACGGGTGGGTTGCAATATGACAAAGACCGAATGCCGGTCATTGAGTGATACGGCGCAAAAAATTTTCGACTTCTTCACGCTTGCGAGTTCGTGTCATGGGGGGCATCACTCCGAGCAATTTGGAGCGATAATTCATCGTCGCAAGTCGTCTGTCAAGCACCGCCACAACGCCCATATCGGTGGTACTGCGTATCAGTCGGCCCGCAGCTTGAGCCAATGATGTGGCGGCGAGGGGTAAGTCAATAAGTCCGAAACTATCCTGGCGGCCAACGGCGTCACGGCGGGCCTCAAGCAATGGGTCGTCGGGTCGCGGGAACGGAAGTTTGTCAAGAACAACAAGGGAAAGCGTTCGACCAGGGAGGTCAACTCCTTGGAAAAATGATTGTGACGCAAAGATGCAAGATGCTTCATCTTCAAGAAAGATTTTAATCATTTGGGAGCGGGTATTTTCAGCAGAAGTCAGAATCGGAAATGGTACGCGCAAACGCAAGGCTGCAGTTGCCGCGTTCAAGGCTTTGTTGCTCGTGAAAAGCGCCAGCGTGCGGCCACCGGCCGCTGTAATAAGAGCTTCAAGTTCGTCGTGTACGAATTCTTCGAACTCTCGTGAGTTGCGATCCGGAAATTCAGGTGAGCAATATAGAAGTGCATTTTTTTCGTAGTCAAAAGGGCTATCAACACTAATTTCATCTGTTCGTTCGAGGGGCAGACCCACCCGAGACGGGAGCGTCATGGGCACTGTGGCACTTGTGAGAATTGCGAGATGGTCCTGCCAGACCGCGGTGTCAAGAACATTTCCTACGCTAAGAGGACTAATGCGCAGAGAAGGTCGTTCAGGAGATCCTTCCACATAGGCGACATAGTTATTGACCATTCCAAGGGCAACGTCAATCTGCTCCGCAAGTCGGTTGCACTGGGACTGGGCGCGCTGACGCCGTTGACTCGTGTCAAGGTCGTCAGAGGTGATGTTGCGCAAGGCATTGAGTAAATCGTTGAGAGCAAGGCGGGCTTGATTGAGCGGAGTGACGACAAAGTCGGGCAAGGGGCTGGAGAGTCTTTTGCCGACGTGGGGTGAAAGGGCCACGCTGAGTTTGTCAGAAGCGTTGAGAAGATCGTCAGTAGTGGCACTTGTGAGAATTCGGCGAATCACGGCAGCCAAAGCAGCAAAAGTGCTTGGATTGAGTTGCGCTCCAACGGTGTCGCTCATGATTGCCTCAAGTTGGTGCACCTCGTCAAAAATCACAATGTCGTGAACCGGCAACAGACCACCACCTCCTGCAATGTGTAGACCATAGAGATGAAGATTGACGACCGTGACAGCAGATGCAGCCGCGTTATCACGAGCTCTTTCAGCAAAACAACGCTCGCCAATCGGGCACTTTGAAGCTCCTGGACATTCGTCGCTCTGGACAGTGACGGCAAGCCGCGTGCGGTCCAGGACGGCATTTGGCAGTTCTTCCATGTCTCCAGTTTTTGTCTTTTTTGCCCACGCAATGACATCTTTGACTTCGCGTTTGGATCGCTCGCTCAACTCATCAAAGTCAAACTGATCGTTGGTCTTTTGGAGTTCGTCAAGGCGCTGCAGACAGACATAGTTGTTTCGACCCTTGACCACTGCCCATGAAAAGTCGATTCCGAGATGCTTTGCTAGTTGGGGCAAATCTTGTCGATTAAGTTGGTCTTGGAGCGCTTTTGTTGCCGTTGCGACGACTGTTTTTTTTGAACTCAAGATTGCAGGCACCAAGTAAGCGAGTGATTTTCCGATGCCTGTTCCGGCTTGGGCGATGATGTGCCGCCTCTGGGCTAATGCGTCTGCAATCGCCCGTGTCATGTCGTCTTGTCCAGGACGCTCTTCTGATCCTGCAAGACTTGCAGTGACACGGTGAAGTGCGATCACGGCTTGTTCGCCAGCATTGGGTGTCATGGCTAGATGTTCGAATTCACAAGTGCAATTGCAGCATCTAATTCGGAGGCGTTGAAATCAGGCCAAGTGCGCTCGGTGAAGTAAACCTTGGCACCTGCAATTTGCCAGAGCAAAAAATTTGAGATTCTGGCTTCGCCCGAGGTTCGTACAACGACATCTACTGGCGGGACACTGGGGTCGTACATATTGGCGGATAATAAGTCAGGGGTGATTGCCTCTGCGGAACGCAAAGCGATCTGGGATGCTCGGACGAGTTCGGCTCGGCTGCCGTAATCAAAAGCCACAGTCACCACCAATCCTGAATTTCCTGCGGTGTCGGCGATTGCCTTTTTGATTGCTTTTTGGATGAAGACCGGCGTCAGAGCACCAGGCTCATCAAACGGACGACCGATCCATCGAATTGAGGCATTTTTGTCGTTGAGTTCAGTGATGCGGCCGAAGAGTTTTTTATGTAGCGACAAGATGTGACGAACTTCGGTTCGCGGTCGCACCCAATTTTCGGTGGAAAACCCAAACACTGTCAGCCACCCGACATTGCGCTCGGCAGCGGCGCGCACGATGGTGGCAAGAGTCTCTTCTCCAGCGGTATGCCCGTCGGTTCTGGGCAACCCACGCCGCCGTGCCCAGCGTCCGTTTCCGTCCATAATGCAGGCCACATGGAGGGGTCTTGGAGGCGTGGACATAACAACGCCACACTACTGAGAGGGTTGTGCCAAGTAGTCGCACTGATGCAGATTTGAGTGCGAGACTAAGAAGATGGGTATCCAAAAAAAGTCGCCTTCAAAAAAAGCCCAGAGCGACTCGCTCGGATTATCTCCACTTGAGCATGTCGTGATCGCTGCGGGCACCCCCCAAGAATGGCGAAATTTTGGGTCTAGTGACTGGGGGAGCCGTCTTGATGACATAGTTCGGGGGGCTTCAGTCGGAGGTGCACGCTGGATCACGCTTCTCCCTCACGGAGGTGATGTTTTGACGGTTGCCGAGAGAGAAGAATTTTTCAAAGTCATTGGAGACGCGGTACCTCTCGGGCTTGTTGGAACCGAGCATCTCATGCGTGGTGTTTGGCAGAAGTCATCGGGCTTGAGTGTGATTATTGATCCATCTCCGCAAGGAAGGATTCGTTTCGCGATGATTCTTGAGTCCTTGCGTGCTGACCAAATGGGGCCTGAGGACCTCAACGAATCAGTATTGGCAACTTGCGTAATGACACCAGCCGATGTTGAACCAGATTTAGTTGTAGTATTCGGACCGCCTGACCAATTGCCAAGTTCTTTGATATGGGAACTGGGATACAGCGAACTCGTGTTCTTGGACTTGAAGTGGGATGACTTGTCGGCATCTCATCTAGAACTTGCAGTTGACGATTTCGATCGTCGCCACAGACGGTTTGGGGGACTCGACTCATGAGTCTCTACCGCGAAAAAGCGGTGGTTTTGCGCAGTTATAAATTCGGTGAATCTGATCGCATTGTCGTCATGTTGTCTGAAAACTCGGGAAAAATTCGGGCAGTTGCCAAGGGTATCCGCAAAACAACATCGCGTATTGGAGCTCGTCTTGAAACACTCAGCCATGTAGACGTGCAACTTTATCGGGGTCGCGATCTCGACACTGTCCGTCAAGTCGACTTGATCGACACTCATACCGCTTTGAGAATAAATCTAAAAAGGTTGGAGCAAGGTTTGTCGATGGTTGAGGCGGTCGACAAACTGACCCCTGATCGTGAACCAGTGCCGCACGTCTACACCATGCTGTCGCGAGCGCTACGTTCACTGAATGATGCTGCATCTCCGTTGATTGTCGGGGCTTTTTATTGGAAGCTACTTTCGTCAGAAGGGGTCGCACCAGCCCTTGATGATTGCGTACGTTGTGGAAGTTCGACAGAACTTTGCGCTCTCAACATGCAAGAGGGTGGAATCCTGTGTCGATCATGTCGTTCTGGAACTGCAGTATCTGATGCGGCGCTCAATATATTGCGTCAGGTGTCTAGTGGTGGACTAGCCACAGCCCTGACCCTAGATGAGTCTCCGGCGGTGAGAGAAGTGAACCAACTCGCAATGGCGCTGATGGAAGCCCACCTTGAACGCAAGTTAAGAAGCGTCGGTCTTTTTGACCGACATCTGTAGGCTTATCTGCTATGCCAGCGCAAGAATTAGATCAAGTTGTCAACTTGTGTAAGCGCCGTGGCTTTGTTTTCCCGAGTGCCGAAATATATGGCGGTTTTCGTTCGTCTTATGACTACGGTCCGCTTGGTTCACTAATGCTTCGCAATGTCAAAGATGCATGGGTGAGAACGATGGTGCAGTTGCGCGATGATGTGGTTCTGGTTGATGCTGCGATTTTGGGTCCTCCGCAGATCTTTGAAGCAAGCGGTCACTTGGCAAATTTCAGTGACCCTCTCGTGGACTGCACTGTATGTAAGCGTCGCTTTCGAGAAGACCACCTAGATGAGAGGGATTGTCCGCAGTCAAAGAAAGGGTGTGCTTTCACTGAATCACGTGGATTCAACCTCATGTTCAAGACTGTCGCCGGACCAGTTGAGGGGAGCGGTGCCGAGGTCTATTTGCGTCCCGAGACTGCGCAAGGAATGTTCGTCAATTTTGGCAATGTCTTGCAAACCAGTCGCAAGCGTCCTCCATTTGGAATTGCCCAAGTGGGCAAGAGTTTTCGTAATGAAATTACTCCAGGAAACTTTATATTTCGGACTCGCGAATTTGAGCAGATGGAGATGGAATTTTTTGTACCACCTGCTGATTCGGCGCAGTGGTATTCATATTGGTGTACCGAAAGACTTGAGTGGTACGTCAATCTGGGCATCCCGCGCGAAATGCTTCGACTGAGACCGCATGCTGCAGATGAGCTTTCACATTATTCGGCTGGCACGAGTGATGTTGAGTTCTTGTTTCCCTGGGGTTGGGGAGAACTAGAGGGAATCGCGCAACGCACGGATTACGACCTAACTCAACACTCAACACACTCGGGTAGCAAACTTGATTTTTTTGATCAAGCAACGAATGAGCGGTATGTACCGTATGTAATCGAGCCAGCAGCAGGTGCCAATCGCACGATGGCAGCGTTTATGTTGGCGGCATACGACGAAGACATTATTAATGATGAGCCCCGCACAGTGTTGCGATTACACCCACGGCTTGCTCCTTATAAAGTTGCAGTCCTGCCGCTCTCAAAGAAAGAAACACTGACACCACTGGCCAAAGACATTTATGCTTCCCTTAGCAGCAGATACATGGTGGACTACGACGAAACCCAGGCCATTGGGCGTAGATATCGCCGACAAGACGAAATCGGCACGCCACTTTGCGTGACCGTAGACTTTGAGTCACTCGAAGACGATGCGGTCACAATCAGAGAGCGAGACACCACGCAACAGGTGCGGGTATCCATTGCTGGTCTGCTGGATGAATTAGGTAAGCGACTCGGCTTTTAGATGATCCATATCGGGCGACTAGTGTTACTCGGGTTGAAATAATCGACTAACAAACAGAACGGACAAATGATGAAAAAAGTAGCAGTAGCAGCCAAAGTGCCAGCCGCCCCCGGAAAGGGTGCCGAACTTGCAGAAGCACTGCAGTTTGCCCTTGACAATGTTGTCTCAGAAAAAGGCACATTGTTGTATATCTTGCATGCAGACGCCACGGACCCTGACGTGTTGTGGATGTATGAGTTGTACGAGTCCCAGGACGACCTGACATCACACATGGGCTCGGATTGGTTCAAACAACTTGGTCCCAAGATGGCCCCACTGATGGGTGGTCGTCCTGAATTGACTTTCTTGACACCGATTGCTGGCAAGGGTCTATAGCTCGCAAAGATCATGTTGTGACAAGCACATATCTAGACAGCATTGTTGCCTTTCATCGCCGTCGCGCAAGCAGTGACAGTCGTGATGCTCGGTCGTTGCTAGAAGCAGCCAGCAAAACTGCGGCGACGCGGGGTTTTCGTGATTCGCTCGTCAACAACGATCACTTGTCGGTCATTGCTGAAATCAAACGTCGTTCGCCATCAAAAGGTGACCTTGCCATTGATCTCGATCCAGGTGAGTTAGCAAAGTCTTATTTAGTGGGTGGAGCATCGTGCCTTTCGGTGCTCACCGATGAACCGCACTTTGGAGGATCCGTCTCTGACCTTTTGCTTGCCAAAGCCGCGGTTACTTTGCCCGTATTGCGTAAAGATTTTACCGTTGACATCCGCGATGTTTGTGATGCACGTTTGATGGGTGCTGACTGTGCGTTGGTAATTGTTGCCGCTTTATCGATTGCCGAGGTCACTTCCTTTATCGAAGTGGCACATGGCCTCGCAATGGATGTGCTGGCAGAAGTACATGACGAAAAAGAATTAGAGATTGCGATTAATGCTGGGGCGAGTTTGATCGGCGTCAACCAAAGAGATCTTGAAACTTTTGTTGTTGATCACGAGCGTGCGGTGCGGATGGGTGCTGCGATGCCCAAGGACGTTGTCTCCGTGGCCGAATCGGGGGTCCGTGGTCGAGATGATGCCTTGGCTCTGCGCGACGCCGGCTACAACGCGGTTTTGGTCGGTGAGCACCTAGTGATGGCTCCCGATCCAGCAAGGGCGCTCGCTGAATTATTGGTTTAGGGCGAGTTGCAACTGCACTCATCGACGTACATCGACATACACCAAGCACAACATTGCAGTAACTACGATCGGGGTTGATGTTCATAAAAATCTGTGGAATAACCAACGAAGATGATGCCCTATTGGCCGTGGCATTGGGTGCTGATGCAGTTGGATTTGTTTTTGCACCTTCGTCACGTCAAATGGCTGCCACAAAAGTTTTCGACATAACCCGTCGTCTTCCGCCCGAGATTCTTACCGTTGGGGTTTTTCGCGATGAACATCCAAGTAGGGTCGTTGAAATAGTGCAGCGCAGCGGCGTAAAAGCTGCCCAGTTACACGGGCATGAGACTCCCGATGATGTTGCAACCGTGGCCAAGAATGTTCATCGAGTAATCAAAGCTGTAACGGCGGGTTCAGTCGACGCCAGGCGAGCAGACCTGTTTGCCGCTGACATGATCATGATTGACGCGGTGGCTCCCGGCGCAGGGCAGGTATTTGACTGGAACCTTTTATCTGAAGTACCTCCCGTCAATAGACTGATCTTGGCTGGGGGCTTGACTGCAGACAATGTTGCAGCCGGTATCAGGGCTGCTCAGCCTTGGGGTGTTGATGTGTCAAGTGGCGTTGAAGCGATTGCAGGTCGCAAAGACCCCGTGCAGATGAAGCGCTTTATTGATGCCGTCAGAGCAGTCCCAGAGGCTCCAGAACGCCAACATGAAACTAATGGTGACAAGGGACCCTACGACTGGAGCGATGAATAACGTTAATGAGTAGTGGAAAAGTGTTCAAAACATGGTGGACTCTAATGCTATGTCGTTGTTGATAACTCCTGGTGCAGATGGTCGGTTCGGAGAATTTGGTGGGCGTTTTGTTCCCGAAACCTTGGTGCCTGCTTGTCAAGAATTAGAAGCGGCATTCAACGATGCTTGGAGCGACCCAGAGTATCGCCACGATCTGGACAAGTTGTTGTCTGAATACGCTGGTCGGCCAAGTGGACTGACTGAATGTCACAACTTGGGCAAGCAGTTGGGGCTTCGTTTGTTTCTTAAGCGAGAAGATCTCAATCACACCGGTTCGCACAAAATAAACAATGTCCTAGGGCAGGTCCTGTTGGCTAAGCGGATGGGGAAGAACAGAATCGTGGCTGAGACCGGAGCAGGACAGCACGGAGTTGCCGCCGCAACCGCAGCAGCTTTGCTGGGCCTTGAGTGCAAGGTTTACATGGGTGCCGTAGATGTCGAAAGGCAATCACTCAATGTATTTCGAATGAAATTGCTTGGTGCTCAAGTTGAAGCAGTGCATTCTGGGTCGCGCACACTCAAAGATGCCGTCAACGAGGCGATGCGTGATTGGGTTGCAACAGTTAGCGACACCCACTATTGCCTTGGCTCGGTAATGGGACCTCATCCATATCCGTTCATGGTTCGTCAGTTTCATCGTGTCATTGGTGACGAGGCGCGAGCGCAGTGCCAAGAGCGCCTCGGAGTTATGCCAGACGTGGTCGTTGCATGTGTCGGCGGCGGCTCTAATGCGATGGGAATCTTTTCCGGCTTCATAGATACCAAGGCGCGTCTTATCGGAGTCGAACCCGCAGGTGGCGCTGCTGTTGGTCGCGGTCAACCTGGAGTTGTTCATGGGATGAAGAGTTACCTAATGCAGGACGAACACGGTCAAGTGCAAGAAGCCCACTCAATTAGCGCGGGTCTCGATTATCCAGGGGTTGGTCCAGAGCATTCATACTTAGCGTCCATCGGACGGGCGGAGTATCCCACGGTGACTGATGATGAAGTAGTGGCTGGATTCCAGTTGCTTTCTCGTTCAGAGGGAATTATTCCCGCTCTTGAGTGTGCCCATGCAGTGGGATGGATTTCTCGTGAGGCGCCAAAGATGCAGGGTCAAATCATCTTGATGAATTTGTCGGGTCGAGGGGACAAAGATGTAGGTCAAATGATGGATATTTTGGACGGAAAGTTGTGACCTTTGGTCGACTTGAGACACAGCTTCGCCAACGCCGTAACGACGGAGGCAAATGTCTGGTTCCGTACATCACCGGTGGACTAAAAGGCTGGCAAGATGCCATCAGGGCCTGTGCTGCCAATGGAGCTGATGCAATTGAGATTGGTCTGCCTTTTTCTGATCCCGTGATGGATGGACCAATCATTCAGGCGGCATCACAGCAGGCGCTTTTTGATGGTGCAACACCAATTTCAATAATGCAAGAAATACGTTCACTTGACGTGGGTATTCCTCTTGCTGTGATGTGCTACTACAACACGGTTTTTCATGCAGGACACGAGAGGTTTGCTTACGCGCTTGCCGACGCGGGCGTATGCGCTGCGATTATTCCTGATCTACCTCTTGAAGAATCTGGACCGTGGTGCCAAGCGGCAGATGCGGCCTCAATAGAGACCGTAATGCTGGCTGCACCGACAGCGCCGGACGATCGCTTGCCGCGAGTTGTGGCACGCGCGAGAGGTTTTGTGTACTCGGTTGGTTTGCTTGGAGTTACGGGTGAACGTGCCTCACTGGCACAAACAGCAACGGATTTAGCTGGACGTCTCAAGGCCATTACCGATGTTCCTGTTCTTGTTGGCGTTGGAGTCTCAAATGCTGAACAAGCAACTCAAGCAGTTCAAGTAGCCGATGGCGTGATTCAGGGCGCCTCAGTTATGCGGCGATTGATGGAGTCAGGTCCAGACGCTGTGGGTGAATATGTAGCCCAAGTTCGTCTTGCCATCACGCTTTGAAACCGAAAAGTAGCAGTGTCATTGGGCGCGAGCACTAGTGTCCAAGTTGTGCTGAAGCCTGGCGATAAAGCCCCATTAGCGAAGGTTCTTTCGTTGGTTGATCAGCAGGGCAAAAAGTTATCGGCGAGTCGCATATCCAAAAGAAAAATTCTGATCTACTTTTACCCCAAGGCTGATACGCCTGGTTGCACGCAACAGTCGTGCGGCTTACGCGACATCGCAGCAGATATCGGTAGAACAGTGATCATTGGAATAAGTCCTGATCAACCGGCAAAACTTTTGAAATTTGATGAAAAATATGAGCTCGGATTCACTTTGTTGGCTGATACGGAACACACCGCTGCGCTTGCCTTTGATGTCTGGAAAAAAAAGTCAATGTACGGACGCGAATACATGGGAATTGAGCGTTCAGCGTTCCTTATTGACACCAGCGGAAAGATTTCACACGCTTGGTACAAAGTTTCACCCAAAGACACTCCAACCAACTTATTGCAGGCGCTTGCTAAATGAATGCTTTTCCAACACCGGACTCGGTCTTGCCGCATCGAGCGCCATTTTTGTTCGTAGATCGGATTACTGAACTTGTTGTCGGTCAAAGTGCGGTGGGTCACTGGAAACTAAGAGGCGATGAATGGTTTTTTTCGGGACATTTCCCTGGCAGACCAACTTTGCCTGGTGTGTTGATGTGTGAGGCAATTGCTCAAGTTGGCGCTTACATTGTTTTATCAGATGAAAAATTTGTCGGGAAACTGCCATTGTTTGGTGGACTGGACGCGGCACGTTTTAGACGCCAAGTGGGGCCTGGAGATGAATTAATACTGACTGTGAATATGACTCGGATGAGTTCGCGCGCGGGCAAAGGCTCAGGTCAAGCGTTGCTCAATGGCGAAATAGCGTGTGAGTGTGAATTGATGTTTGTCTTGGTTGACGCTTAGCAGCAAGAGAGGCGCATCTGTAGACAGAAAAAATCATCCTGGCGCAATGATGAGCGACCCGTTGTGTCCACCGAAGCCGAAATTATTTGACATCGTTGGGCCCGGTGTCCAGCGACGCGGAGCGCCAATTACTAAGTCAATTTCCATCGCTGGATCAACGTTTGTCGTTCCGGCAGTTGGTGGAATCAGTGAATGCTCAAAAGACAACAAAACCGAAGCAGCCTCCAGTGCACCAGCGGCTCCAAGAGCATGGCCAGTTATGCCTTTGCCACTAGTGACAGCCACGCCATGAGGGCCAAAGACATGCGTCATCGCACTGGCCTCTGCAGAATCATTGAGAGGAGTGGAAGTGCCGTGGGCGTTCACTTGGGTAACTTGCGACGCTTGCAATTGAGCGTCTTCTAGAGCCTGTTGCATGCAGGCAATCGCACCAACGCCTCCAGGCGAAGGTGCGGTCACATGGTGGGCGTCTGCGTTACTTGCCGAACCGACTATTTCACCAAGAATCTTTGCTCCACGCTTGAGAGCCATGTCAAAGCGTTCGAGGATAAAAACAGCCGCACCCTCACCCATTACAAATCCGTCGCGCGAAACATCAAAGGGCTTGCTTGATCCACTTGACGACAGAGCGGTCATGTTTCCAAAACCCGCCAACGACGTGGCAGTTGCGGGAGCCTCTGATCCGCCAGTTACCACGGCGTCACACTGCCCCCAGGCAATCATTCGTGCTGCGTACCCAATTGCATGTGTAGATGCCGCGCAAGCAGTGCAAAGCGTTTCATTTGGCCCCTGCAAATTGTATTTCATCGAGATTGAGGCGCCAGATGCATTGACCATCATCATCGGAACCAAAAATGGAGAAACCCGACGATCACCCTTGTCTAGACGGATAGCAACTTGTTCTTCAAGGGTGTGTAATCCGCCAACGCCAGTGGCAAAAATTGTTCCAAAGCGAGATGGCGCAACCTCGGGTAGACCAGATTGTGCGAAGGCTTCTTGAGCCGCGGCAAGTGCGAATTGCTCCACGCGGTCGGCACGGCGTGCTTCCTTGGGATTGGAGAAATAGGGAAGTGGATCCCAGTCAGGTATGCCAACTGAAACAGAATTAATCGCCGTGGTTCCAAGCAGTCCTTTCCAGTAGTTCTGCTTACCTATTCCACAAGGGGCGACGACCCCATAGCCAGTAATCGCAACGCGATGGCCAGCGCCTTGCATGAGTGTTATTCCTTAGAGTTTTGACGAAACGAGATCAAAAGCACCACCAACAGTTGTGACACCTTCAAGATCTTCTTCTGGAACTTCAATTCCGAATTCTTCTTCGAGGGCCATCACAAATTCAACAAGGTCAAGTGAGTCGGCATCAAGGTCCTTAAATGTGGCTTCCGGTACAACTTGTGCCGCGTCAACGGAAAGAACCGACACCGCGCACTTCTTAAAACGATCAAATAATTGTTGGTCCATAATTCTCTCCTTAAGTACTTTCTATTGTCGCACATAGATTGTGCAAAGCGGTATTTTTGCTAGTGACCCATCCCAAGACCACCATCAACGGGCAGTATTGCGCCAGTAATGTATGAGGCGTCGGCGCTTGCCAAGAAAGCCACGACACCCGCTATTTCTTCGGGGTCAGCCATCCGCCCCAATGGAACCGCAGAACAAAGTTCAGTAATCCTCTCTGGGCTGAGGGCGGCAGTCATGGCAGTGCTCACAGGGCCAGGTGCTACAACATTGACCGTGATATTGCGCGTACCAAGTTCTCGGGCAAGGGACCTTGCAAGTCCGACGAGGCCCGACTTAGAGGCGGCATAGTTTGCCTGTCCTGCTGACCCCAAAAGCGCAACGACTGACGAGACATAAATCACCCGGCCTTTCCGCGCCTTGATCATGTTTTTGGTTGCTCGTTTTGTAATTCGAAAAGCAGCCGTCAAATTGGTATCGACGACGTCCGCAAAATCAGTTTCTGACATGCGCAACAATAATGTGTCCTTGGCTATCCCTGCATTTGAGATCAAGACTTCAACAGGACCAAAATGATTCTCTACTGCGGTAAATGCAGCGTCAACATCAGCGCTAGAAGTGACATCACACTGAACTCCAAAAAACTGCGGAGGCGGCGCGGATGAACGATAGGTGATGGCAACTTTGTCGCCTAGATCCAAGAAGCGTTGCGCGCAGGCCAAGCCAATACCCGTTGCTCCACCCGTAATCAAGACGACGCGACTCACTGGGCACCCCATCTGAGCAAAGCACTCGCCGCGGTCATGCCAGCGCCGAATCCGACAAGCAAGACAAGATCATTTTGTTTCAGGCGACCACCGTCTGCGGCATGAAACAAGGCGAGGGGTATTGATGCTGAGGATGTATTGCCGGTGAACTCAATCGTGAGTGCTGTTTTTTCCATGGGTACACCCAGTCGCTCACATGCCGCGGTGATTATGCGAGTATTGGCTTGGTGCGGAACAATGAGTGCGATTTGGTCGGCAGTGACTCCGGCTTGTTGCATCGTTTTTGCAGCGGAGTCCACCATGATGCGGACCGCGCGTCTAAAAACTTCTTTTCCATTCATTTGAACGGTTGACCCAATTTCGCAATACAAGAGTTCTTCGAGGCTGCCATCGGCGTCAAGGTCCCAACTCATCAATTGACCCAAGCCCGAGGTTGCTTCCAATACCATCGCTCCAGAACCATCAGCAAACAAAATCGCTGTATTGCGATCCGTCCAATCAACGATTCGCGACAGCGTGTCGGTTCCGATCACGAGGACTCGTTGTGCGCCCATCGCAATCAGTCCATGCGCCGTGACAAGGGCGTAAACGAATCCGGAACAAGCGGCGTTCAAATCAAACGCTCCACATCTGAGTCCGAGGGCATCTTGAACTTTGGCCGATGAGGCTGGAACGGATCTGTCAGGGGTCGTAGTAGCCAGGATTAAGGCATCAATTGTTGAAGGGTCAACTCCTGCCATTGTCAGAGCAGCGCCACCGCTGCTGATACTAAGTTCGGCTGTCGTGCCACCAATGCTCCTTCGATGGATGCCCGTGCGTTCTCGGATCCATTCGTCGTTTGTTTCCATTGTTAGAGCAAGGTCGTCATTCGTGACAACTTTGTTGCCTAGTGCACTGCCCCAGCCGATGATGCGCGCCCCACGAACGCCTGTTGGAATTATTGGCACGGGCTACATCTTTTCATGAGGGATTAGTTTTGAGCCATGCAATTGGCTGTCGAGAAGTAACGCGTTCCCCATCATGGGCAATATAGGCTTGCAGGAAGCCGTCAAAGGCGGAACGGACCTCGTGTGAGCCGACGTGTCCGATCACTTGTCCTACTGAAATATTTGAATTGGCAAGAATGGCAAGCGGTGTAAAAACTCCTGCAGCGGGGCTGACAACTAAACGCTCGACAGCAAAAAGATGCTCGCCTTCGATGTGGGGTGGAGCAGAAGGTGACGCTGCAGCAACCCATTCAATGAGATCGTCAAGTTCCTCGGGAGTTGAAACACTAATCGTGCGGGCGGTGGCAACTGTTCGTTTAGCCATTCCAGTCAAAACGCCGCCGGGACCAAGTTCGACAAAACCAGCGACACCCAGTTCGCCCATTGTGAGCAAGCAATGTTTCCAACGCACGGGACTTGAGAGTTGGGCTGACAGCAGCGAACTCCAATCGGTGCCAATGTCGTGGGGGAGTGCATCAACATTAGAGATGATGGGAACTTCTATGTCACGGGGTGAGGCCAAGGCGATTGCCTCGCGCAGCCGCTCCCGAGCGCTCGTCATAAAAGGTGTATGAAAGGCTCCTGAAACTGGAAGTGACATCACGCGTTTAGCGCCGAGTTCTTTGGCGATTGTGCCTGCAGCAGTAACGCCTGCAATTGAACCAGCGATTACAACTTGGCCGGGAGCATTGAAATTGGCAACCCACACATCGTTGTCAGCGCGACGACATGCAACTTCGACTAGATCGTCGTCTAAACCCAGGATCGCCGCCATAGTCCCGGGGTTCGTCAAACCAGCCTCATGCATGGCTTCTGCCCGTGTGGCAACAAGAGTTACTCCTTCTTGAAGACCAAGAGCACCAGTGGCGATCAGCGCGGTGTATTCGCCGAGGCTGTGTCCGGCACAAAAGCTTGGTTCAATACCGAGACGCTCTACTGCGTCAAGAACCATCAAACTTGAAACAAAAGTTGTCAGTTGCGCGTTACGCGTGTCTTTTAATTCTTCGGCATCAGCATCTAGCAAGAGGCGAGCAATATCTCGACCCGCGATCTCCGAAGCCTCAAGGACTATTTCCCAACTTTCATGCTCGGCCCAAGGTCTGCCCATGCCAGAGCGCTGGGAGCCCTGACCTGGAAACATAAAAGCGAGCATGGTTAGTTTAATCTCCAGTATTTCAAGCAGATATCAGTTCGACCGTCGCTCCAACCTTAGACGCTTGACTAAGAACTAAGGCGCTACTCAGCAGTAAGCCAACCCAGCCGATACGCTCTTTTGTCCTGGCCCGAGTGGCGGACTGGCAGACGCGACGGACTCAAAATCCGTTGTTCGTAAGGACGTGTGGGTTCGACTCCCACCTCGGGCACCAGGTGATAAATACACTCTCTCCCATGGGTCAACGACTGCTGCAACGTCGGCTGCGTCTGACGAGCGACAAGCTCCGCGACGTGCGTCTAGAGCTGCGCGTCATCGAAGATCAACTCGAAGCCCTCGTTGACGACGCCGACGACCTGGCAATTAGAGCCCTCGTTGCAGAGACGCCAGCAACCAGTTTTGAACACCGAGACGCTCAGTCGCATGTTGATGTGATGCGCCAGCATCGGGGGAAACTAATTGTGGCAGTAGGAGAACTTGAAACCACGATTGATACTCTGCTTGACCAGATGAAAGATTCAACAAAGTGACGATCCGAGTAGTTATTGCCGAAGACGAAGCAATCATCCGCCTTGATCTAAAGGAAACCCTCGAGGAAGAGGGGTATGTAGTTGTCGGAGAAACAGGTCGTGGGGACAAAGCAGTAGAACTCGTGCGCGAGTTGCAACCCGATTTAGTAATTTTAGATATCAAGATGCCGGGCATGGACGGTCTGGCTGCAGCCCGAATTATCTCTTCTGAAAAAATTTGTGGCATCCTGATCCTGACGGCGTTCAGTCAACGCGAAGTTGTGGAGGAAGCGCGCGATGCTGGTGCACTTGCTTATTTGGTTAAACCATTTCAAAAGAGTGACCTAATCCCTGCAATCGAGGTTGCAATCGGACGTTTCAAGGAGATGCAGGCACTCAATGGTGAAATTGACGCACTTGGTGAGCAACTTGAAATCCGCAAACTTTTAGACCGTGCCAAGGGTGTGTTGATGGACCAACACTCAATGTCAGAAGCCGACGCCTTTGGCTTTCTGCAACGCTCCGCGATGAATCTACGAGCCACAATGCATGTTGTCGCCGGTCAAGTGGTTGCCGGCGAACTTCGCCCGTGATGATGGTGCCGCTGGCTCAGATGAGTTCGCAAGGCGAAAATAATTTATGCTGACAATGGCGCTTGACGGAAATTCGTTGGCATATCGTGCGTTTTTCGCACTTCCCGAAGACATGACCAACGCAGGGGGTCAAGTAACGAACGCGATCTATGGATTTACAACGATGCTGATGACTCTTCTCAAAGAGCATTCACCAGATCGGGTGATTGTGGTGTTTGACCGACCTGAACCCACTTTTCGTCATATTGCAATTCCTGAATACAAAGCACAACGTGCAGCATCACCAGACATCTTGCGTCAGCAACTCCAATTGATTAGGGAGTTACTTGACGCACTCGGCATTACATGGATCGAAAAGGCCGGGTTCGAGGGAGACGACCTGCTGGCAACGATTGCTACCCGAGTGGCAGCGGTCGGGGAAGACATCCTGATTGTCACTGGTGATCGCGACAGTTACCAGCTTGTCGCTGACCCCCATGTTCGAGTCTTGTACAACAAAAGAGGCGTGAGTGAATACGCAATTTATGACGAAGCAGGAATCAAAGAGCGCACCGGGGTAACGCCGGCGCAATATCCGCACTATGCGGCTTTGCGGGGCGACCCGAGTGACAACTTGCCTGGAGTTCCAGGTGTTGGTGAAAAAACCGCTGCCAAATTGATAAATCAATACGGCAATCTGGACAATGTTTTGGCTCATGCAACTGAGCAGACGCCAAAATTGCAGGCTGGTCTCATTGAGCATGGTGAGCGAGTGCAACGCAATGCTCAGATCATGGTGCTTTTGCGGGATGTACCTCTTGATCTTGATTTCTTGACGACGGTCCCTCGCCCCGATCTTGAATCCGCTCGTCAGATGTTCGAACTCTTGGAATTTCGGACGATGTTTAAAAGACTTGAGGGCCTTGTCAAGCAATTGAAGTGGATTACTAGAGAATCAGTTGGGGCAACTAGTAAAGCAAACCCAAACCCAAACCCAAGCCAAAACTCAAACATTGCGGGTTCAAGTTCGACTTTGACGCAGGTATCTGTTCGTGCCGTAGAGGTGACAACGGCCAAAACCGTATCTGATGTTGTATCTCTGCTGAGCAAAACACCAGTTGTACTGGCCGCTCGGTGGGCAGATGCACCTGGTCGTTCTGCGCTGTTGGGAATCGCAGTCGTGGAAAATGAGTCCACTGCTCAAGTGACATGGATTCCGGTGAGCTTTTTGGATGATAGCAAAGTGAAAGATGCTCTGGCCGGAGCTTCGGAGGTGCAAATGCATGATGCCAAACCATTGATGCGAACTTTTTTGGCGATGGGCGTTGACATGACTGGGCTGACCATTGATACTGCGATCGCTGCCTACCTAGTCAACCCTTCAGAAAATAGTTACTCGCTGAATGCAATCTGTGCAAGATACCTGGGTGCTGAGCCGTCGGGTGTCGCCGAAGCAACCGGTCAGTTTAATTTTGAGGAAACAAGTGATGACATTGTCGTGGCTGAACACGCATATTTCACTGCGCTACTTGCCGGTGTGCTGCGCGAGGAAATTACAAATGGTGGAGTCGATAATCTGTACAGCGATATTGAGAACCCGCTCGTACGAGTTTTGGCACGCATGGAAGACGTAGGCATCGGGGTTGACCGCAGCGCTCTTGAAGCAATCCGCGACAGATTGACACTTGAAGTTCAAGACCTCACCGCTGCTCTACATAAAATTGCGGGACGAGAATTCAATCTCAATTCACCCAAGCAACTCAGAGATGTGTTGTATACGGATAAGGGTTTGACTCCCGGCAAGAAAAAGAAAACTGGATACAGCACAGATGCTGCGACACTTGAAAGCCTGCGGGCTACGTGGCCTGAGTTTATTGAGCCATTCATGCGCTATCGCGAAACTGAAAAACTTCGCTCTACCTACGGAGAAGGTCTGCTCGCAGAAGTTGGCGCCGATAATCGTATTCATGCCACTTTCAATCAGACCGTGGCTCGTACGGGACGCCTGAGTAGTGACCAACCAAACTTGCACAATATTCCAACGCGTACAGATGAGGGACGAGTTTTTCGGACAGCATTTGTTCCGCGTAGTGGTTGTGAACTCATGGTGGCCGACTACAACCAAATCGAACTCAGATGTATTGCTCATCTCGCGGCTGATTCGGGATTAATTGATGCATTTCGTTCGGGTCAAGATATTCACAACGCAACTGCGGCACGTGTTTTTGGGGTGGATACTGCGAGCGTTACGAGCGAACAACGATCTAAAGCCAAAATGGTGTCCTACGGTCTGGCCTACGGCATGGAGGCCTACGGGCTAAGCCAGCGCCTAACTATTGGCGTCCAGGAAGCGTCAAGCATTTTAGATGCCTATTTTGGGGCTTTCCCAAATGTCAAGGATTACATGGACAGGACAATCCACCAGGCGAGACAGCGTGGCTACACCGAGACACTCTTTGGTCGTCGTCGTCAAATCCCAGAACTACTCAGCGACAATTTTAGGGTACGGCAAGCAGGAGAACGTCAAGCGATGAACGCTGCAATTCAAGGTCTTGCCGCAGATATTTTCAAAATCGCATTAGTGAAGATTGACGCTTCACTATCTGAAAAAAAACTCCAATCTCGAATCGTTTTGCAGGTTCACGACGAAGTCGTGACCGAAGCACCCTTTGCCGAGAAAGAGGCCGTGGACGAACTTGTACTAAGCATTATGCGCGGTGCAATGAAGTTAGATGTGCCCATCGAGGTCAACTCAGCCTGGGGTTCAACGTGGGCTTCGGCAAAAGCCTAGGACCGCTGATAGTAAGGTTGTGAAGGATGCTTGAACGAAAGCTGAATCTTGTCGAAACTCTGCGGCGCCTGAGGCAACTGCAACTGACCCCCAAAAGTCGATTTTGGTTTGGTTCACCCTGCAGCTGTGTTCGACAGATTGACGTGCTCGTTCATATCGCATTGCCTGAATTGATTGAAAATATCATGCCCAGATTGACGAAGCAACTGCGGCAATCATCGCCGCGGTGGGGGCGAAGTTGGCGCGACTGGTAGTAGAGCCAAGATTTTTGTGTTATAACTCGGGTATGAAAAAACAATATATTGCGACAGTTGCAGCAGGGCTAATTTTGTTGTCGGCCTGCGGGAGCTCATCTTCTTCAAACGACTCATCTGCCACGCCAGACACAACTGGTACTGAGAGCACGCTGGCCGAGACGTCTGAATCTGTGGTTGAACCCACTGAGACTGCAACGAAGTTGATTGTGCTTGTCACAAATGATGATGGCATCGGAGCAGCAGGCATCGATGTTGTTGTGAACGAACTTAAAAAGGATGAGTCTTTAGAGGTGGTTGTGTGGGCGCCAGCTGCGAATCAAAGTGGTACGGCCGACAAGACAACGCAGGGTGGGTTGCC
>SXGU01236017.1_pt1 | contig 59903 bp, 73 predicted proteins | sample 3174531 | NCBI WGS metagenome assembly SXGU01 (sample SAMN11356863, study PRJNA531348) | freshwater metagenome | isolation source: freshwater sample F1-140 | place: China: Fuxian Lake, Yuxi | collected 2017-12-25 | reverse complement strand
TGTGTCGAAATCTGTACAACACTTGGTCCAGATGTCCTTAGAGTAAAACCTGTTGAAGGCTGGAAAAGAGGTAAAGCATTTGTTTTCTACCCAGAAAGATGTATTTCTGATGGTGCATGCATAGGTGTATGCCCAACAAAATCAATCTTTTGGATGAGACCAATGAATTACACTGCTGGACAACCAGTACCTCTTCACAAAAACGGTATCTTCATCAAAGGTTGGGCAGAAGACGCAGCACTATAAGGCTGAATCTTTTAGCACATTCTTTTTATTTTTATTTATTAAATTAATTTTTTTACCCAAATGATTTTTTCTTAATTTCTTTTGGCAATGTTTTTATAAAATATCCTAAAAATTTATCCTTTTTATCATAATGAATCTCTGAAAATTTATTTTTCTTAAAAAAGTCTTCCCATGTTTTTTGAAATTCAGTAAACTCTTTTGGATCATATTTAATTCTAGAAGTTTCATGATGTGCAGCAGGAAATATATCTGAAATTTCAATTGGAATTAATCCCATATGTGGATTATATTGACATATTTGATATGTCTCAAATTCTCTAACTTTCTTTTTTAAAGATAAATATTGTTGAGATAAATATCCCGGTTTTGTGTTGGATTCTTTTGTTATTAGTAATTTCTTTTTCTTTGATTTGAACTTTCTAACTATTTTATGAAATGATTGAACTTCTGGACGGAATTGATCCTCTTTACTGTATAGAAAAATTGCTCTTTCTTTAAATTTTGGTGTACCTAAACCTAAAAATTCAGAATTTTCTGTCATTACTTCAATCATTTCAAATAATTTTGGATGTGCTCTTGCCTTTTTTATGACATATTCCCATAATCTTCCTTCATAAATTGCCTGTTTTACTTTGTCTACTTCTAGTTTAATCGCATATAGATTATGAATTGCTAATTCATTAATTTTTAAGGTATCTTCTAATTGACGTAATTGGTTAGGCGTATACTTTGTACATATTTCACAATTACATGGAAATATTTCAATATCTGATAGATGTCTTGTTCCATCATCTGTGATGTATCTTAATTGTTTAGCATACAACATGTATGAAGCTGAATCAAATGAATCACACCCTAATGCAATTGCAAATGGTATTGTTAGTGGATGACCTGCTCCAAAAAGATGTAGTGGTACTGATTCTGGCATTTGTTTTTTTGCAGATACAATCATTTGTGCTAATAATCTATATTCATATGATTCCATAAATTCGACTGGACTTCCTAATGCTAACATTTGAAAACCCATATCGATTAATGCCTTTGTAGATTTTGCTACAAGCTCAAAATGTTCTCCTCCCTGAATTGGACCAATCCAAATTTGTCCGTTATCCTTACTGTTGTCTAAAGTTTCTTTACAAACTGCAAGTGTGTGTTTCACATACGCTTCAGCTTTTTTAATTGGTAATCCATAACCTGTTGGTTTATCTAATGGAATTGCAAAATCAGTTAATATTCCTGTTTCAAAATTTGCCATATCTGATGGTAATACTTCAAGATCACCATACTCTAGCACCTGATATCCTCCAGAATCAGTCATTATTGATTTATCAAAATCTATTATATTGTGAATTCCTTTTTTAATTGCTTCATCACCATAATTATTTTTTGTAATGTATGCATTTGTAATAACAACATCAAAACCAATTTCTTTAATTTTTTTTGATGGTATTGTTTGTTTTACTGGATGAATAACAGGAACAAAAGCTGGTGTCTCTATCCTACCATGATTTGTATACATTATTCCTATTCTCCCAGCTAGATCTGTTTTAGAAATTTCAAACAAGTAATTAGAGAAAATTACAGGTGTTATTTAATCAATGAGTAAAAAATTTTTTTAAATCATTATTTTTTGTTACTAGATTTAACCAATCAACTTCTTCATTACCTTTTTTTTTGGAAATAACCTCTAACACTTTTTCAACTACTTTTTCTATACTTTGTTTGCTCACATCTATTTGAAATGCTTTTTCTTCAAATTTTTTAATTGTATCGTGACTAATAATTCCTAAGATCTCACTACCTATGTTTTCTTTAATTTTTATTTCTGAATAATTTCTTTCTTTATACACTGATTCTAATTCATAAGGATTTCTTCTTAATATTATAATTATTTCTATTTGATTTTTTTCCAAAACATATGGTGCTAAATGACCTACAATTATTTTTCCATTTAATTTTTCATTCGTGATAATTTTTGCAAGTTTTTGAGTATCTACATCATTTGTATTTTCATTTTTTTCAAACAATCCTAAATTTTTTGCAAAAATATTGATATCCATTATTGCAAAACTCAGTATTTCTGAAATTTTTTTTGTAATTGTATGTTTACCAACACCTGGATTTCCAGTTATTACTATTGACATAATATCAAATTATTAGAACTAAATTAAACGATTTCTGTAATACTAATATGTAGAATTGCCTTTTTGTGTGTAATGCAAATTGGAATAATTGGAAAAGCAAATGTTGGAAAATCTACATTTTTTTCAGCTGCAACTGAAACACCTGTAGCTTGTGGTAATTTTCCATTTACAACAATTGAACCAAACATTGGTGTTGCATACGTACAATCTGATTGTGCTTGTAAACACTTTGATGTTAAACATAACAATCCATTATGTATTAATGGTATTAGATTAATTCCAGTAAAATTAATTGATGTTGCTGGTTTAGTTCCAGGCGCTCATGAGGGAAAGGGATTGGGTAATCAATTTCTTGACGATGCAAGGCAAGCTGAAATTTTAATTCATGTTGTTGATATTGCAGGTACTACAGATATTCAAGGACAGCCAGTAGCTGTTGGAGTACATGATCCTTTAGAAGATATTGCATTTGTACAAGATGAATTTGATCAATGGTTTATTGATATTCTTAAAAGAGAATGGGATAAAATATCTCGTGAGATAGATCAAAAACGATCAAACTTAACTGATGGAATTACAAAAAGATTCAGTGGATTAGGAATTAAGGATTTTCAAATCCAATTAGTATTAAAAAAACAAGGTCTTATTACTAGAAATCCAAAAGAATGGATTAATTCTGACATTGAAAATTTTGTTAAAGAATTACGAAAAATTACTAAACCAATGATTATTGCTGCAAACAAGGCGGATCTTTGTCCAGATCTTGGTATTCTTACAAAAATTTCAGATCAAGTAATTCCTTGTAGTGCTGAAACAGAATTATTATTAAGAAAAGCTACAAAGGCTGGAATCATAAATTATAACTCTGGAGATAATGGATTTAAAATTAATGGTGATAAAGAAATTCCTGTTCCACAACAAAAGGCACTTGATCTAGTTAGTAAAATTTTTTCTAAAATTCCGTCTACTGGAATTCAAAAAATTCTAAATACTGCAGTGTTTGATTCTCTAAATCTAATTGTTGTTTATCCTGTAGAGGATGAATCTAAATTTACTAACAAAGATGGTGTGATTTTTCCTGATACAAAATTACTTTCAAAAAATTCTACTGCTAAAGATTTGGCAGGTTTAATTCATGCTGATATTGCAAAAGGCTTTTTGCATGCAATAGACTGTAAAACTAAACAACGAATCAGCGGTGATCAAAAATTAAAACACGGAGATGTGATAAAAATTGTATCCACATTAAGTAGGGGATAATATGATTGGTTTAGGAATTGAAAGTACTGCACATACATTTTCTTGTGCAATAATTAAAAAAAAAGGTAAAAAAGGTAAAATTCTTTCTGATGTAAGAAGAATTTTTCGGCCTGAAGCTGGTGAAGGTATTCATCCTAGAGAGGCATCTCGTCATCATATTGAAAATAGTTCTATTGTATTGTCTGAATGTCTTAAAGAAGCAAATGTATCTGTTCAAGATTTAGATATTATTTCATATGCTGCTGGACCTGGATTGGGTCCTTGTCTTCGAGTTGGTGCTGTAGTTGCAAGATCTTTATCTTCTTTTTATAAAATTCCAATTTATCCTGTAAATCATGCAATCGGTCATATTGAATTAGGAAAATTACTTACTGGTTCACGTGATCCTTTGGTTCTTTTAGTTTCTGGTGGTCATACAATGCTTTTGTCCTTTCTTGATAAACAGTGGAGAGTTTTTGGTGAAACATTAGATATTACATTAGGTCAATTACTTGATCAATTTGGTAGATCAATTGGTTTTGCATCTCCTTGTGGAAAAAATATTGAAGAATTAGCATCTACTTCTACAAATTATATTCCATTACCATATTCTGTTAAAGGAAATGATGTATCATTTTCTGGATTACTTTCTGCAACAAAACCAATTTCTAAAAAAAGTAAAGTTGATGCATGTTATTCTCTTCAAGAAACTGCTTTTGCAATGATTAGTGAAACTGTAGAACGTGCATTATCATTTACATCTAAAAAAGAATTAATGATTGTTGGCGGTGTTGCAGCTAACAAACGATTATCTGAAATGTTAAAAGATGTATGCAAAAGACATGGTTGTAAATTATATGTTGTACCACTAAAGTATTCTGGAGATTGCGGTAGTCAAATATGTTGGACTGGACTTTTAGAATCACAAGTTAAAAAAGGTGTTTCACTAAAGGACACATTTGTAACTCAATCTTGGAGATTAGATACAGTTGTAGTTGATTATTGAGAATCTTTTTGTTTTATTGTTTGTTCTATACTTTTTACCCAGCCTTTTGTATTAAAAACTCCAAATTTGTATGTCTGTTCAGCATCATCTTTTTTCGCTGTAAAACATACTTTTTTTATGAATAATCCCTCCTTCCATGTTTTTACTACATTTTCTAATGGAACATCAAGTACAGTTTCACCCATATGTTTTGTAAAATCCATTATTCTTGATTTTGTTTTATCAAAGGCTAATCTCTTATTTGTTAATGTCAAAATACCTGGACCTAAATTATCCTCATTACAGTCTTCTTGTTTTATTCTTTTTTCACCATCTTCCATGAATAACTTTTATTGAATTCTTTTAGATATAATGTTAATGAAATTAATAAAAAAAGGTGCTGAGGCTGATATTTACACAGGTATGTGGAATAATTCTAAATCTATTTTTAAAATTAGAAAAATTAAAAGTTATAGAAATTCTCTACTTGATTCAAAAATACGTAAACAACGTACAATTAAAGAATCACAAGTACTCTCTCAAGTAAAATCTTTTGGAATTCCTTCACCACTTGTTTATTTTGTTAATCTAGAAAAAAGTATGATTGTAATGCAAGAAATTCCTGGAAAGTCTGTGCATGATTTACCTGAATCAAAAATCGTTAAAGTATCTACCGAAATTGGTAGATTAGTTGGACTTTTACATAAAAATGGAGTTATGCATGGAGATTTAACAACATCCAATTTTATTTTATTTAAAAATATTATTTACATGATTGATTTTGGTCTTTCTCAAAATACGATAAAACCTGAAGATCATGCAGTTGATTTACGATTAATTAAAGAAATTCTTAACAGTGCACATGCAAAAATTATGAAATCTTCTTGGAAAAATTTTCTAATAGGGTACAAATCTGTAGTTGGAATCGCTTATCAGAGTAAAATAGTAAAATTAGTTTCTGATATTGAAAGTCGTGGTAGGTATGCCCAAGTTGTCTGATCTACTTTTTGTATCATCAAATACTCATAAATTCACAGAGGTTAAAAAAATTTTAAATTCTTTTGGAATACAAATTCAATTTTCTAAATTAAATTTAGAAGAAATACAATCAAATTCTATTAAAGAAATTGCAATTAAAAAAGCCCAAGATGCATTTTCAAAATGTAAAAAACCTTTGATTATTGAGGATGATATTTTACATATTGATTCTCTAGATGGATTTCCTGGTCCCTACTCTTCATATGTTCAAAAAACCATTGGTAATCAAGGAATTATTAATTTATTGAAAAAGAATAGAAGTGCAAAATTTATTTCAACTATAACATATTATGATAAAAATAATTTTCAATCTTTTGAAGGAAAACTTACTGGTAGTATATCTAAATCTCAAAAAGGTAAAGGTTGGGGATTTGATCCAATATTTATTCCAAAAAATAAAAAAAATACTTATGCTGAATTGATTGATAAAAATAATATTTCGCACAGATACAAAGCACTAAAAAAATTTTCTAATTGGTATTTGCATAAGTAGATATGTAACGATCTATAAATCTTTCATTATTTTGTAAAATTGATATTCTTGAAACAAGACTCTCATCCATCACTGAAAATATTTTACTTTGTTTAGCTATTTCTTCACTAAATTTTTTTACTTCATACATTTCAAGCATATTTTTGTGTTCAAGTCTATTTGTTGAACGTCCGATGTGCATATATGATTTAATTTCAATAAAGTGAGGACTTGCTTTTCTAAACATATCTGCAAATGCTGGTATCATCTCTTCTTGATCATTGTAATCTCTAATTAGCGTAATTCTTAAAACCGTTCGTGTATTAAGATTTTTTAACATATCTAATGTACGATTCCATCTTTCCCATGAATCATCATATTTTGGTTTGTTGATTTTTATAAATGATTCATAATCTGCAGCATTTGTTGACAGATACAATTGTGTTGGCAATGCATCTTCATCTTGCAATTTTTGAATCATATCTGGTTCTTGTCCATTTGTAACAAGAAAAATTGATTTTGTTGCTTCAAGTGATTTTAGATACTTGATTAATTCTGGCAATTTTGGATACATAGTTGGTTCACCTGAAAGCGAAATTGCATAATGTGTTGGTAATAATGACTCATCTAATCTTTGATTATCATTTCTTGAATCTCCATAAAATCCGTCAATCAATTTCTTTCTTTCATCCATTAATTTTCTCAGAATTTGTTCAGGTTCTGCAACTTGTTCTGGTTCCATTTTCATCGCATCATAGAATTCCATAGGTCTCCAACAATATACACAACGATTTTCACAATGCATTCCAGCTGGTGAAAATTCCATGCATCTATGGGTTAAAATTCCATAAAATTTGTGCTTGTAGCAGCTTCCTTCATGTTTAAATGATTTTTTGGTCCAATGACATAATTCAACTGTTGAGTGATCTGCCACTCCATATTTTGCTTTTTTAAGTTGAGCAGCTATGGCTGGTTTAATTTGAATAAGATTTTCATTATTATTATCTACAATTTCCCCAGAACAACTCATACGATGAACTTTAACTTAATTCACTTAAATTCATTTAGATAGTCTTATTTGAGAAAATAGTACATTTATTGAATTAAAGTGTAATTTAATAACTGGAATTACCGAATAAATCGTAAATTGAAAGTTAAATATGCTATAGTATTTTTGGTCTTACTTGGTTCTACGATAAGTATTCCTTTTTCTCCTATTTTGGCTGCACTTGATATTGACAATGATGGCGTTTTAGATGATATTGATCTTTGTCCACGTTTACAAGAGGATTATTTTGGCGACATTGATGGATGTCCTTCTAAAAGTAAAACATGGTTAGACACTGATTCTGATTCTATTCCTGATGATATTGATCAATGTCCAACATTAAGAGAATTTTTCAATAATTTTAAAGATGAAGACGGCTGTCCTGATGATAATTCTTCTGAATTAGTTTTTGATCAAGACTTAGATGGTATTTCTGACTTACAAGATTCTTGTCCACTAAATGGTGAAACTTACAACAACTTTAAAGATGAAGACGGCTGTCCTGATACACTTTCAATAGATTCTGATTCTGATGGTGTTCAAGACTTTTTAGATACATGTCCTAATACAAAAGAAACTTGGAATGGATTTGAAGATTATGACGGATGTGCTGATGAAATTATAATTTATGATTCTGATTATGATGGAATTTTGGATGTAAATGATCAATGTATTAATCAACCTGAAAGAATTAATGACTTTGAGGATGACGACGGCTGTCCTGATATTAATCCAAAACATGTAGCTCTTGATTCTGATTCTGACGATATTAGAGATACTATAGATATGTGTAAGTTTGAAAAAGAAACATACAATGGATTTTTAGATGACGACGGCTGTCCTGATAATCGTTCAACTCAATTATTTACTAATAATATGATTATGGTTGATCGTGATTTAGATGGAATTTTAGATAAACTTGATAAATGTATTTCATTACCTGAAACTTATAATGGATTTTTAGATGCCGACGGCTGTCCTGATTTAATTCCTCAAACTGATTTTGACAAAGATGGATTAGTAGATTTTGTTGATAAATGCATTACATCATCTGAAACTTACAACAACTTCCAAGATGAAGACGGCTGTCCTGATAAAATATCTAGTGAAATTATAATTTATGATTCTGATTCTGATGGAATTATAGATAATGATGACAGATGTTCATTACCTGAAACTTACAACAACTTCCAAGATGAAGACGGCTGTCCTGATACACTTTCTCAAATTGATTCTGATTATGATGGAATTCTAGATATTTTTGATAGTTGTAAATATGCCGTAGAAACTTACAACAACTTCCAAGATGAAGACGGCTGTCCTGATAAACTTTATCAACAAAGATTAGCTGCAGATTCAGACAAAGATGGAATTTTAGATAATCTAGATTCATGTCCAAATGTTGCCGAGAATTATAATCGCTTTTTAGATGACGACGGTTGTCCTGATGATCCTATTGTTTATGATTTTGATTCAGATGGAATTTCTAATGCTATAGATTTGTGTCCAAATGTATCTGAATCTTGGAATGGGTTAGCAGATGACGACGGTTGTCCTGACGTACTTGATGATAATGTAATGTCTTTCGCTTATCAATTAACCGATTCAGATAAAGATGGAGTAGATGATAGATGGGATCAATGTCTTGATAAATCTGAAAATTATAATGGATTTGCAGATAATGACGGCTGTCCTGATACTTTAGGAATTTCAAATTCACAAATTAATCAAAGATTCAATAATGATTCTGATGAGGATGGAATTCCAGATGACAAGGATACATGTCCTACAGTAGCTGAAAGATATAACGGCTATTTTGATACTGACGGTTGCCCTGATTTAGGTCCTGTAACTTCATTATCTGATGCAGACTTTGATGCAATAATTGATTCATTAGATCAATGTAAATATGAAAGAGAAATTTATAATCAATTTCAAGATACTGACGGCTGTCCTGATATAATTTCTGATGATCTCTCTTCTATTCCTACAAAATATCAATCACTTGATTCAGATAAAGATGGAGTAGATGATAGATGGGATCAATGTCTTGATGAAGCTGAAAATCATAATGGTATATTGGATTTTGATGGATGTTTTGATTTAGTTGGTGCAGAATCTACTGTTGTCCCAAATACTGATTTAGACAATGATGGATATCTTGATCAAGTAGATTCATGTCCATCTGAACCTGAAACTTGGAATAAATATAAGGACTCTGACGGTTGCCCAGATTCCATGCCTTGAGATTAACTTTTTAAAATTTTACATTAATACTTTCTTTGAAATCATTAATATTTCTAAAAATTAAAATCATTTCATGCTTCCAAAATTTTCTAGTAGGGCATTTTTAGCTCCAATGGCAGGTGTAAGTGATCCTGCACTTAGATTACAATGTAAACAAATGGGTGCAGGTCTTGTTGTTACAGAGTTTACTAATATTCATAGTATTATCGCAAAAGAGAAACAACTTAAGGATCATTTAAAAAATATTACTGAATTTATCGAATACTCTGAACAAGAACGTCCTCTCTCAATTCAATTATTTGGCTCTGATCTTTCTGCATTAGAACAAGCTGCAAAGATTGTTGAACCATATTTTGATATTATTGATTACAATATGGGTTGCCCTGCACCTCATATTACTCAGCAAATGGCTGGCGGTGCTCTCCTACAACATTCTAATCTTACTGAACAAATTTTTAAAACTCTTGTTAATGCTGTAAAAAAGCCTGTAACATTAAAAATTCGTGCAGGTGTAACTGATGCAAGTCGTTTTTTATTTAGAGATATTGCTGAAATTGCTGAAGATGAAGGAATTGAAATGATCACGTTTCACCCACGCACTGTTAATCAAGGTTATTCTGGAAATGCTGATTGGGAATTAATTAAAGAGCTTAAACAAATTTCTAATATTCCTATTGTTGGAAATGGTGATATTACTACACCTGAGGATGCTAAAAAAATGATTGATGAAACTAATTGTGATTATGTTATGATTGGTCGTGGTGCAATGGGTAATCCATTTTTATTTAAGCAAATAAATGATTATCTAAAAACTAATTCTTACGATGAATATTCTTTTAAAGATAGATTGGATTCCTTTTTTGATTATTTACATTTGACAGGTAATTATAAAATAAAATTTGCAAATCTAAAAAGCCAAGCAATGCGTTTTACTAAAGGTATGAAGGGAGGATCAAACATACGTTCTAAAATTACATTTGCTACAAATATTGAAGAATTAGAAAAAATTATGACTGATGCGTATTTGAATCCTTAAAAATTTATTTTATGCTCAATTTTTGTTTGGAATTAATCATGTGTTTTTATACTAAAATTGTAATAAGAAATATCCCTTTACAACTATGTCCCCCAAATGGATAACGACCTGAGAGGAGTTGCCACCTCTCAGCAGATAATTTTTAAAATAATTCATGTGGTTATTCTGTTATCCTCTTTTCTTTTTAATGTAAAAAAATAGAGTTGTTATGAAAAGTGATGAAAAAAGATCTCACCGACTAAATTATTTATTAAAATGTTATTTGATAGATCCTAAAGAAAACGAACTTTATCGTAGAGCCAAACAAATGGGTGTAACTGATTCTACTGCTAAAGATTACATTAGAACTGTGATAATACAAGCCCAAAAAATACTTTCAAAATAATTTTTAATTATATATTAAAAATTAGTGTAATTTGATAGTTTATTGAGTAATTATTAGAAATGTTAAACAAGCTATTGATAAATAATGAATATGTGAAAAAACCAGCATGAATGACGATCTCTTACTTAATGATGTAAATTCCCTTTTGGATGGAGATTTTGGTGATGATAGAATTTTAAAGCAAATAGCAAGAGCATGTAAAAATAATGAAGTAATTAGTAATTATGAACGAAATTATGTTCAAAATCTGGCAGAACAATATTTGGGTAAAAAACCTAAAACTATACCTTCTGAAAAACCTGAAATTATAATTCCCGATGTTGTAATACCTAAAATTGAATCCACTTATGCATCTCAAATATTTCAATCACAACCTTCTCGTAGATCAAAGTCTAACTCAAAATTATTTTTAGGATTAGGTGGAATTGCTGTAGTAATAATTATTGTTGGAGGTATTTTACTTTCTACTAACACTAATTCATTTCCATCTAATCCTTCATCTAATATTATATCGCAATTATCTGTTGAAACAGATTTATCTTCATATGATCAAAAAGATCTTATTTCGATTAGTGGTGTTTCACCTAACAGTAAAGTTGTTAATCTATCAATCGTAAATCAAAATGGTAAACTTGCATGGGCAGAACAGGTTTCTGTAAAAAATGATGGAACTTATTCTACTTTAGCTATAGCTGGTGGCCCTGGATGGGAAAATTCTGGTACATATAAAATTGAAGCAGATAATGGATTAAACATAAAATCACTTATTTTTTCATTTTATTCCTAATTACTCAAATTCCTTCCAATGTGAATCTATTATTTCTCTAAGTTTTTCTACAGTGATTTCATCCATATATTCACGATAAACAATGAATTTATTTTGTTTACTTGAATTTTCATTATAAATATCAATTTTATTTTTTGGAATAATATTATTTCTCCATTGATTAATTTCAAAAATCCATACTGATGAATCTGGATTTGAAAAATCAATATCATCACATCCTACAATATACAAATAGCATTTTGTAGATTGATTTAATTTTTCATGTAATTTTTCATATGCTATCATTTGTCCTTGTGGGATATTGATTTTATCATTGTGAAATCCCTTAAATTCTAAAATAATGAAACTTCCTTTATGTTCAATTAGCCAATCAATATCTGTACCGCCTGAAGCTAACATACCATGAACAATTATCTCTCCTAATACTTCTCTTCCACGAGTAAATTCCAATTCATCAAAAATTTGATATTTTGCTTTAGAACTTTTTCGCAAATTTTTTTCAGATATATTTTGAACTTGATTTGAAGCGTTTTTTTCATAAATTATGTTAATTATGTCTTCTGTTTCATCAACCATTAGATTTTTAATTTTTTAATTGATGATAAGATCTTTTGTAAATTTTACTAAAGTGATTTATCTGCTCTAATTTATCTAGAACAAAATTCATTATTTTGATCTTTATAGAGTATAAAATATTCATCCTGATTTTTCCTATCTTTTTTTGCATTTAATGCATCCTGATACATTTGAAAATGCTCAATTAGATATAATTGACCCCCATTGTCTGCAAAATAATCTACACCAACTAAATTAAATCCTGTTTCTGGAGTTAGTTTCTTTTTTTCTTTTTCAAATGTATTGTTGGGCATATTTACTCTTTTAATGATGCCCAACCCATTGATAACTAAATTCTTCTTCAATCATATCTGTAATTATTTTGTTATTTTTTATTTTAGGCAAAGTAATATCGAAAAATCCTAATTGTCCTTTATATGGGATAGGAACTCTAAAGGGTTTAGGATTTTTTAAAATAAATCCAAAAACTTTTTCCTCAAATGTAATCAGTGAATAATGTTTATTTTTATCTCCTTGAATCTCTTTTAGTGATTCATATTTTTTTACATCATAAAGTTCTACTTTACCTATTATTGCACCCGTAGTTAATTTTTCTTTTATTTTAAATTTCATATAAACATCTTTTTTAATTTTAATTGGTGCATGTACTAGAAATTCACCTCGAAAATTTGTATTCCATTTTCTTAACTCTATTGTTTTTTTATTTTGAATAATTAATTCTGCATATGGTTGACAAATTGAAAGACATTTCATTATTACATTGATAATAATCTAATTAACATTAAAACTGTGATGCCTGTTTAACTAATTCTGTAAGTTGATTATTTCTTGCTTCAGGAAGTTCTGTTAATCCACCAATCAGACTATCTGTCACAATTCCTTTTTCTGCTAATACGTTTGCAGCCATTAGTGATGTTCTTCCAGCCATACAAACCATTAATGATTTTCCTTTTGATTCTTGAAGTGAATTATTAATTTCATCAGGAATTCCTTGTCCTGATAATAGTTGTTGTGCTACTCTTGCATTTGGCACAAATATTTTGCTTTTATCGATGCCTAAAGATTTTGCAAGTAATTCTATTCCTTTTTCTTGCGGAGTATATTGTGTGTGAATCCAAATTATTCTATCATAATTTCTTGAATTTGAGGCTACCTCTTCTTGTGAAACTTGTCGTGGAGCTTGAATTTTTCCAATTTTTTCTAAATTCTTTCTATATTTTTCTATTCCATCACAAATCATTACTACAAATTTAGTTCCTTTATTTGCACCAACTAATTGTAAAGTTGCATAGAGTTCTAGTGCACTACTTTCACCAATATTGTGGCCGTTATCTACAAAGAATTTTAGAAGTGGTTTTGCTTTTTCAAAATCTACTTCATATTCTCCAGCATATCTATCTGGTTCATAATATTTTAAACCACTGGCATTATTATGAGTTCTAATTCCTGCAACGTCTTGTCCGCCTGGTGGAAATATCACATGGACTCCTTTTTTATCATATTTTTCAGAGATGTACCTGCTTAATCCACCTGAAGTTCCACCTGTTCCAAATGTACATAGAATGTTAAAGTACTCAAGTGAGTTTCCATTTTCGTGTAATTGCTGATCTATTTCAGGTCCGGTAACTGTTCTGTGTGCATTTACATTTAAATCATTATCATATTGTTCTGGACAAAAACAATTGTAAATTTTTGAAAGTAACTTTGCTAAATTAATAATATCCTGTTTAGCTAACAATGATTGAATTTCAGTAATTGAATTATCAAAAATGGAAGGATCAAATCCTAATTGAGATAATTGTGAACGTACATTAACAGCAGTTGCTTTTGCTACTAATTCATCTTTTTTTCCTTCCATTCCAGGTGCAGGACAAATTTCCATTTCTAAATCCATTATTTTGATATTCATGTTTCTTAATTCTTGAAATACTCCTTCTTGCAATTTTCTTGAAACAATTGTAACTACCTGTAAACCAAGTTTAGATAACATTCCTAATGCAATTCCAAAATTACCTGATGTTGCTTCAATTACTGTTTGACCACTTTTTATTTTTCCTGTTCTGATTGCATCATAAATGATGTTTGCAGCTGGTCTAAGTTTGATTGAACCTGTAAGTAATGTGGAATCCAATTTACCATAAACTTGTAATTCAGAACTTGAAAGATCTATTTTGTAAATTTCTTTAGCACATTTTTTAAAATCTGCTGTAATGTCTACCAGTGGAGTTGCATTAACAATTTTTCCACCTTCTTTATCATTTTCTAAGTGTGGTACTTTATTCCAAATTTCTTCTTCAAATCGTTGAAGTAGTACTTTATCAATAATGTTATCTTGATTTTGTTCCAAATCAGCCTCTATTTTTTAATTTTTAGGAGGTCATATATCTTATATTATGTATTCAAAAGATTGATTACTTTATTTGGAATATCCTTTAATCGACTTACTGCCATAGTTTTATCATATCCCAAATGTTTGAGATTATTTGCTATGGTTGTAGCTCTTACTGTATTTGGTCCTAATCCTAAAGCAACCATAGTTATTCCTAATGCTTTAAGTGATTTTGTCATTTTTCTAACTGCGTTAGCATCTGATGGTTCTCCATCAGTTAATGTCAAAAAAATATTTGGTCGTTTTGCCTGTAATGTTGAAAACATTTTATCATAAACTTCTGCTAAAGGTGTTGAACCGTTTGCAACTATTTGTGCTAATCTTTTTGCAGTAATATTGTTCCATTTCACATTTTCTTCTTTTATTGACCAACATACCATTGATCTATTTTCTGTACTAAATGCATATACTGCAAATTTTACTTTAAGAAATGCTAAAACTTCACATAACGCTACTGTTGCTTTTTTATATTCAATTGAATCTGAAGATATACTTGATGAATGATCTAATAAAATTACAATTTTGGTTTTGATTGATTTTTTAATATCTGTAAAAAATGGTTCATTTCCTTCGATATAATTTTCTTCATCAAATTCATCTCCTGATCGTAAATGCTGCTCTTTCCAACCTGTTTTCCATTCTTTAAATTTCATTTTTAATCCATTAATTAAACTCAAATCATAGATGATTGTTTCATCAATATTTTTTGTTGATGGAATTTGAATTCCAATTGATTCTGATGAAAAACCTTTGTTCTCAATTTTTTTATTTTCATCCACTAATACTTTGTATTCATCGTAAACATCATCTCCCTTTACTACTGCAGAAGTGTCAATTGAACCAAAATCACTTTCTTTATTTTTTACAATTATTTTCAATACTTTGCGTAATTCTTCTTCTGATAATGCCATTCCAGCTTTCATAAATGCAACTGATATTGGTATTGTTAGAAGAGAATCAATTTCTAACATTTTAATTATTTCTGCTACATTTTTTTCAATCCAACTTGTTTTTAGATTATTTTCTATTGATTCCTTTACAATTTTTTTTGCAAATATACTTGCTTTTTTAATTTTTTCAAAATGACTTTCTTGGATTTCTCCTTTGATTACACCAAACATAAAAAGTTGATAAAATGCTTCTACAATTCTTGCTTTACCATAAACTGTATGAAGTTGTGGTCTTGAAACAAGCATATATGAATAATTAAAAATAATTTCTTCATCCATCCCTTTCCAAATTCTTCGTCCTAATTGTTCTACTCTTTGTGTTTCTAATGCATTAAGAATAAATCCAAAAGCATGATCATCACTAAGTATCTTTTCAGAATATTTTATTTTCATTGCTTCATACCATGATGATGTCCTAAATTGTCTATATTTTTGAAAATCACTTCCTATTCTTTTTTCTAAAGGTGTTAAGATTACTTTATTTTCTTTTAATCTTGTTTTAGTTTCTATATTGTTTGAAATTTCAATTGTAACGTTTTCTTTTTCAGACCATCTTCTAATGAGGAATGTAGCAATTTCTATTAAAGAATCGTTTTGATGTTGAATTGACTGCATTTAATTTCCAAACATTGAGGTAATAATGTCACTTACTTTTTGATATTCGATATCTCCCCATTGTGTGTAGACATTTCCAAAAACAATCTTAGCAGCTTCCTTTGGTGCTACATCCTTATCTAATAATTTTCCAAATGCAATAGTTTCTCTCAAACTTGGTGAATAGAATAACTCTTCAACTGCTGCAGCCTGTCTTAATGTATTTGCTAGCTTTATAGCTTGTATAATTTCTGATTCGTGATTTCCTGAAACATATTTTTTTACAATATCTAATTCAATTTTTTCTGGTGGATATTCTAATCTAATTCGAACTGGAAATCTACTTAGAATTTGTGGTGGGAGTTCTTTTGTTCCACTATGTGTTAGTGGATTAATTGTTGCTATGACAAACCAATTTTCTTTTGCTTTTATTAACTCACCAGTTGATTCTTTTAACACGATTTGTCTTCTATCATCTAATGCTTCATCTAATCTAAGTAATACATCTGCTTCAGCTGCATTAACTTCATCCAAATAAAGTAAATTTCCATCTTTCATTGATTTAATCAATAGACCTTCGTCAAAATTTACTGTTCCATCTTTTAGTGTTTTAGTTCCAATCAAATGACTTTCTCTAGTTCTTAAACTAAAATTAATTGATTCTAATTTGATATTATTCTGTTTTGCAAAATCTCTTACCAGTGATGTTTTTCCAGTACCTTTTGGTCCAATTATGAGAACAAAAAGTCCTGCTTCATATGCTTTTTTGATAATTTGATTTGAATTATTCCAATCTAAATATTGAATTTCTTGCACGGCTTTTTTAGATTAATTATAACAATATTTAATGTTGGATCTATTTTCCAAAAGCTTCTATTTTAGCAAATGATTCATCCAATCTTTGATGCAGTACTCCCTTCCATTGTTCAAATCCTGATGGCTCCTCTGGATAATTATTGTAATGTTCAACTAACCATTGATTTTCAGTAGATGTATACTTTAGTCCCTTTGCAACTGTTTGATTTAATGCACCCCTAATTATCATTCCAACTTTTCCTAATCCTGAAAAGTCTGGATGCTCCCCTTTACTAATTGCTTCAATATCCATATTTCCCAAAAAGTGTTTCATACCGTAACTGATTTGTTCATTATTCATTTGTTGTACTAATCTTCTAAAAAGTTCTAGACCTGCTGTTTTGTATCCGTATGCTTTAATGAAATCTATGTTGTATTGCCATAGCGATGCTTCAGATGTGTCGTTTGCTTCAAATGCTTTAGCAACGTTATTTCCAAGAATTGTTCCTGCAATTAATGCTGGTCCAATTCCACCTGCATCAATTGGTTTTGGCATCCAAGCTGCATCACCTACCATCATATATCCTCCAGAAACCATGCATTCATTTTGTCTTCTTACTGAAACTTGGAAAATTCCCGAATGATTATTTCCTAAAGTATCTGTAGGATCTTCTGAAAGTTTTGCATTTTTAATTGATGGGTTTCTTTGAAGATATTCTTTCATTAATGATTCAACATTATCTTTTTTACCTAATCTTTTGTTTCTTTTATCTAAAAATGCTTTCTCTACACCCAAACCAATATTGACTTTAGTTTCGGATTTAGGAAATACCCATCCATATCCTCCTGGAGCAATGTCTTGGTCTAAATGAATTATACAATAATCTGTATTAAATTCTGTAAGATCCTTTTTACCTGGTTCAAAATCCATAATGTATCTTCCAGTAATTTCTAAATCTTCTATGGCAATTTTCTTTTCAACTTTAGTTGAGTTCTGAAGTCCATTTCTTAAAATGGATGTTACACCCGTCGCATCAATTACTAATCTTGATGTTTTTTTGAAAGGTTGTTTTGTTTTGTTATCTATTCCTTGAATTCCAATTACTTGTTGACCCTCATAAATTAAACCTGTTAAACTTATTTCAAATTCAAATTCAATTCCAATTTTTTTACATCTTTCATTTTGGATCCTTGGTAATTCTGTACGATTAAGCATAAACCCATCTCCATCAAATGGAATTGCTGTTTCTTTGTCTGGGGAAAATGCCATTACACCTTTAACGTTATGTTCAATTTCTGGTTTAGTCCATTGAACTTTGATTCTTTCTGACATGAAATTTACTGCTTCTTTTGAACATGCATCTCCACATACCCATCCTGCCAGTCCCTTTCTTCCTGGTAGAGTTTCTGGATTTCTATCAACTACAAGAATTTTTAAATTTTGATTAGAATAATATGATATGGATTGTGCTGTAATTGTACCTGCTAATCCTCCACCAGCAATTATAACATCATAATCAGCCATGCTTGTAATCTTTTTAGTCCGTATTTATAATAAACCATAATTTAAAATCAAAATTTTTTCGTAAAATATTTAATTAATTTGGGGTCGGTTCGTCGCGGCGTCTTCAAGGCGTTAGCTCAGACTGGAGCGGCTAATATCTCCTCATTCCCAAATTGAGTGATTGATCTATTCCTATTTAATCTAGTTGACTCTGAAATAACTCTGAAAATTTTTTGACTGAATATTTTTTGTTGTAAACGGGGATATGGATTTTAATTTTTACTGTATCTTTTTCACTTAAAACTACTTTTCCTTTAACTAATTCTTGTTTATCTAATCTAAAATGAAATTTTGAATCTTCAGTTCTTTCTTCAATTTCTTCTACTAATTGATTAATTTGATTAATTGAAAGTAGTTTTAGAAATTTTTTCATAAATGCATTAGCCTGTTTTTTTACAAGTTTTACATTTAGTAAAATTATGGGATTTTGGTAATAACCTGTTGTTTCTGTTTTAGTAAAACTATCTTCTTCAACTTCTAATATCTCATTAAAGGAATAAAAAATTTTTGAAATATCTTCTGTTGCATGAACTATTACATCTATTGTAATTTCTAACTTATCAATCATAATTCTAAATAGATAATTCTAGTTACTTATGCTTCTAGTAATTTTGTTTCTTTATCTGCAGTTCTGATTAATTTTACTTTTTCAAGACCTACATGTCTTACCTTAATAACTTTCTTGAATGCTGCCATGAGATCTGAATTTATTTTACTATATACTGTAGCCTGAACAAATTGTTCAATTGTCATTTCTGGAATTGTATTATTAATTACATCTCTTGCAATAATTCTAAGTGCGTGCTTTCTAGATGTATTTAATGGTCTATGAGTTAATGCTATTATTTTAATTCTGAAAACATATGCATCTTTTGTTTTGATATCTATTATGAAACTAACTTTAGATGAACCTCTTCTAACTAAACTACGCAAAAATTCCTTTGAATATTCATATCTCTTAAAAATTGTTGACGCACTTTCTCCGTCTACTTTATTGATTTGAAAATAAAGTTTGTACTGGTGTTGTGATGGATCCCCTTTAAGAATATCAAATAATGTAATTTCTATCACTCTACCTATAGCATTTTCTTCATCTGTAATTGGTACATATGCAATTTGGACGTTGTTAAATGAATCTGGGGCACTAACGTTGATCCAACGTTTCTCTCTCCACTTATCTTTTATTTTTCCTTGTCTTTTACGTGCCAATTCTTAACGAACTTTAAATCCAAAATATAAGGGTATGTCACTGGATCTCTTTCTGATTTCCCATATATCTCTGTAAAACTTGTGGAATTCGAATGTGGCCATCTTTTGTTTGAAAATTTTCCATAATAGCTACTAAAACTCGAGTTGTGGCAATTAATGTACTGTTGAGAGTATGAACATGTTGAGTATCCTCATTTGTCTTGTCTCTAAATCTAATTTTCAATCGTCTTGCTTGATATTCTAAACAATTTGAACAAGACACAATCTCTCTGTATGCATTTTGTCCTGCCATCCATGCTTCAATATCATATGTTTTTGCCGAAATTTTTCCCATATCTCCTGTTGACAATAACATTACTCTGTATGGAATTTCTAATTTTTGGTAGAACTCTTCAGCAATTTCTAACATCTTTTCATGTTCTTTCCAAGAATCTTCTGGTTTTGAAAAGATAAATTGTTCAATTTTATCAAATTGATGAACTCTAAAGATTCCTTTTTGATCTCTTCCATGTGCTCCAGCTTCTTTTCTAAAACAAGGACTAACTCCTGCATATTTCATTGGCATGTTTTTTCCTTCTATGATTTCCTTTGAATGCATGGCTACCATTGCATGTTCAGATGTACCAATCATGTACAAATCCTCTTCTTGAACTTTGTAAATGACTTCTTCAAAATCTTCAGCAATTACCGCACCTTCCATTGATTCTCGATTAATCATATATGGTGGTTGAACTAGAGAGTATCCTTTTTCTGCAAGAAAATCTAATCCAAAATGAATTAATGCATGATTTAATCTAACTAGATCATTTTTTAGATAATAAAATCTGGCACCTGCCACTTTTGCAGCTCTTTCTAAATCTATTAAATCCAAATCTTGAGAAATATCAATATGATCTTTTATTTTAAAATCAAATTTTGGAATATTGCCCCATTTTTTAATTTCTTTATTTGCACTATCATCTACTCCTATTGGAACTGAATCATGAATTAGATTTGGAATTGTTGATGCCAATTTTAAATATTTTTTTTCAATATCCACTTGCTCTGATTCTAACTTTGAAAGTTCATTTGAAATATTTTTCATTTCTATTAAAATTGTAGATGCATCTTGGCCTGTTTTCTTTTTTTCTGATATTGTTATTGCTACTTGATTTTTCTTTTTTCGCAATTCATCTGTTTTAATTATAAATTCTCGTCTTTTTAGGTCTGATTCAATTAACTCATCTAGATCAAACTCTACTGCTCTTGATTTGAGCATATTTCTAATAATTTCAGGATTTTCTTTGATTAATTTAGGATCTAACATTATTCAATCACCTTTAATGCAACTTGGATATGTTCTAACACTTCATCTACAGTACCAATTAGTTGTTTTATGTTTTCCTTACTTTCAAAATTAAAAACTAGTTTACTATCAATTTTTTCAACATAAAGACTCAATCCTTTTGGAAAATCTACATTATCTGGCTCTAATGCCTTTTGGACAGCATCTGCCTTTTTCTTTGATATGTTATTTAGAACTACTTGTATTTGACACGTTAACGACATTTACTTCTAAATATTTTAAAAATTCGTCCAATTTGTCTTTAGTTATTTTTGCACCTGCTGCTCCATTATGACCTCCACCTATACCATCAAATTTCTCTGCCCCATTTCTCATTAATTCACTAAGATTAATGTCTGATTTACAACTATAGGATTTTCTTGATGAGAATTTTATAGTATTTTCTTCTGCTCTAGTTCTTAAAATTACAATTTTTCCAGCATTTTTTGGTGATCCTGCAATTAATGATGATATTGTTCCTGTCATTGTTTCTGGAACTATGTCGTCTCCATTTACCATTACACAACTTTCACTTTCTGAAATTCTCCATCTTTCATTTGATAAAATATTCATATATTGTTTAATCATTTTTCTATAATCTGTCAGGATATTTTCTCCTTCTGTTAGAATCTTATTTCTATCGCCCATACATATTGCCATTCCAACCCCTGAACGATTAATTCTTCCACATGAATTTAACATAGTTGAGTATTCTCTACCATCTCTTAGAAAACTTCTTTTGTCTTCTTTTACAAATGTGTATGTATATCCAATTAATTCTGACATTATTTCTGAATTATTTTTATCTGATGAGAATTCAGTGATGGATTCTATGAGTAATTTTTTTTCTTCGTCATTTAGTTCTGCTGGAACTCTCCATCTACCTTCTTCTTTAAGTTGAATTCCTGATGAATTTAGAACTGATAGACATGTTTCTTTATTCCATGTTAATCCTTCAATAAATGGCTGTGACGTAAAAGCAAGGGCCTCTACTAAAGGTCTAGTCTCTCTTCCAACTAGTAATAAATCTAAACCTATCTCTACTAAATCTAATTCTTTTGCTGTATTTGCAATTTCAAAATTCTTACCTGTAAATGATTTTCTCTCCCCTTGATCCTGTCTATCTCCTAATGCTGAAACAACTGCAATTTCTGACAAATCTGAATTTTTTTCATTTAATGCCATTGCTGCAAAATATACCATTCCGCCAGCACTGATTTCTGAACCGCCATCAATTCCATATTTCCATGCATTTATGATATTTTGATTGTCTTTTTCTTCTTCTGAAATTTGATGATGATCTAATACAATCCAGTTGTCCCCTAATTTTTGATTTAGATCTTTTCCAAAACCCCCGCCCAAATCTGTTATGATATGAAAATCTCTAGAATCTGTTTTTAAGTAGTCTACCACATTTTTACTAAATTCTTTTGATGTTCTTAGTGTGCAACTAAGACCTTCTCTGATTAATGCTTTAGCAATAATGCTTCCAGAGGTTAATCCATCACAATCAATATGAGTTGTAATTGAAACTGATTTTTTAGATTTAATACAATCTGAAATTTTGTCTTTAAAAAATGATAGTGATTCTTCAAACGCTTTTGTCATTATTCTAGTTGAGCAACCACTGATTTATACTTCCATGTCTTAGGAATTCTCTCAATTCTTTTGTAGTATACAGATAATCTGTGCACTTTTGCTTCAATCAATTCTAAAGATCTAACATTTCTATTATCTCCTTTGTTTTCTTTAAGGTGCTTTTGTAGACCTACTGCTTTGGTTACAATATTTTCCAAGTCTTCAGGCATGTCTGATTTTAAACCATTTTCTTCTAGAATTTGATTAATACCCTTTTTTGTAATTGGTTTTATTAATGGAATTGAATGTTGATCTCGTAATTTAATTCCAATTTGACTTGGAGTTAAACCATCTTTAGAATATTTTACTACTAATGCTTCAATTTCAGCAGGAGTCAATGTGATCCAAGATGGTGCACGTAGTGTGGCAGGTCTAATTGAATGTGATTTACCATGTCTATGTGAATGCATTCGTCCCATAATTTGGCTCAATTGAAAGTAGAATTAAACGTTACTTTTGCTGATCTCGCAAATTTTCATCATTGTTGGTCTTTAGAATAAAAGTTAAATAAGTCTCCGGCTGGAAAACGACAGGTAAAAAGTATGAATACAAAAATACTATTAGCAGCATCCTTAATCGCTGTCTTCACTATCGGACTCTATGCAGAAAGTGCAGTAGCATTTGCACAGTACATGGGCAATGTCGGTAATGAAGGACAAACCGGATCATATACTTTAGAAGAAGCACTTGAGATTCAAAGTCGAAGAGTTGCTTCTGCTGAAGCAAATCCAGCTGCTGGATCAGGAACTCCATACATTAGTGCAGATGGTGTTGTTGGTGCAGCAATTATTGCAGGTGCAGTATTCGGTGGTATTGCAGGGGCTTTCTTTTTGAAAGGAAGATCTGGTAAATACGCAGCAATGGGTAGAGGATAAAACAAACCTCGCACTTTTCATTTTATTATACTCCCTTAGTGGATACTGATCTCGCACTTTGTAATAATAAAAGTAATGTATATATCGCACAAATAGTCCAAAAATATTATGATTCCTATCGTAGGTACTTTCCTAAGTATCCTGTCATCACTTACAGGACAATTGGGACCAAACTATGATCCATTATTCTATGATGTAATGATTTACATCTTCGGAACCATAATGTTTACAATATTCCTTCTTGGAGTAATCTCATTTTGGTTACGTGTACACGGATGGGCTTACAAAGACAACCGTGAGAGATGGGTTGATGAATTAGACAGACACTTTGAAAGAGAAGGTATAGGTCTTATTCCAGATAATGGTAAATATTGGTAAATTACCAACTTTCATCTTTTAATTATTTTTAAAATTTTAAGTTGATTCACGCTCAATTTTATTTTCTAATTTAACTAAGTCTGTATTTCTTCTTATCTTGATTTAATTTTCTGGTAGTGGTGGCAAGAAATCTTTGTCTTGAGATGTATCATAATTCTTTGTAGTAAATACTGCTTTGTAATGGTACTTGTCTTGTAATGGTGTTTTGAGACCATTTTCTGCTAATCTATCATTTACATAAATTTCTGTTTTTGATTCTTCCATATCTCTGATTTGAAACTTGGAAATGTATAGGAAATGTCCTAATTCAAAATTGGGATTTTCTGTCCATTCTGCATAAACTGTACCATCACTAGAAAGTGTGTATATGGCTCTTTGACATTCTTCTGTGATTCCAATATTTGGTTGAACTTCAGCTCTTTGACCGTCCATAATCATTTCAAATGTAAATGATATTTTCCAATTAGTATCCATGTCCTCAATACATGCATTATGTGCTTGTTTAGCTATCATGGGATTTACTCCAACAGATACAAGTAATACTGCAATACCTCCTACCGCAGCACTTATCAAAAGAAATCTTATTGCCTTTTTTCTTTTATATGGATCTCCTGTACCTGGCCAAATCATTATCAATATTTCATTAGGATTCTTTAAAGTCCTTTCTTTTACTCATACATTATTTCAATTGTATCTAATTTGTCTTGATGATCTGCTAGAAAATATGTAATTTCATTTGAGTCTATTTCTAACCATTCTGATTCTCCTTGGTATGGTAAATAATCTTCTACAAACAAATTTCCTGGACCTGATACTCTAACAATAATTTTTTTATTTTTTGAATCTATTTCAAAAGGTAATTTGAGAACTTTTCCTCTTCTTTCATTTTGAATATTTACTTTGTATTTATCAGAACGAAATTCAACTTGTCCGAAAAAGTAACTTTGATTAATATCTAACTTGATTATTTTAAAATTTAACATTTGTTTGTTATTATTTTATTATGAATAAAAGGTTCTTGATAATTTAACGCAAAGCGTAGGTTGTAACTATAAAATGAAAAAGTGGGTTATTTTAGATAACTTGCCAAGGTCTAGTTGCAAACGTAATAACATATCCGACGCCAATTATGATTGATTGGTATGCGATGTTGGTATATGGAATTGGTTTGATAATTGGTTCACCTTCTACGACAACTGTTTGACCTGGACCCAGTCCTGGACCAACCTTTGCTACGTTGAGTTGGGTGTGTACGTGGTATACACCTGCTTCAAGTGCTTTTGCAGATAATGAATAATCAACAACAGCATTACCTGGAATGTCAAAGACGTTTCCTGGTGGGTCTCTTGCTAACATTTCCCATCTGTTACCTGCGTTGGTTGACTCTGAGAAAATGGACAACCATCCTCTAAGGTCTCTTTCTACAAGACTGACTAATGTTCCTTGAAGTGTCAAGGTTTCGCCAGTTTGCAGAGATTGTCTATTGAAGGTTTCATCTTCAATTCTGATGAAACGACTTTGGAGTTGTGCTTGGACACCGTGTGCATTTGCAGTTGGCATTACTGATTCAACCCAGTTGAATCCTAATGTTCCTAGTGCAAGTACTACAGCTAGTCCGAATACGAGAATCTTTTTTTCGACCATATTATATCCCTATTAATGAGGAGGTAGATTTCATCGTTATATGTTTTACCTTGGCAACGAGGATCGACATATTTTTCATTGATTATCATTAATGATAACCAATGAAATTGCTAAAAAAATGATATAATTATTAATACTTAATTTTTAATGAAATATAATTATTTTATTTTATTTAGATAAATTATATAAAAAATTTATTAAAAACATCAAAATTCTAATCTCTTGCTTTATATCTGCCATTCACCGATATGTACACATGGCACAGATGCCCGCATTAATTCCAAAAGAAGTTGAGATCCAGAGACTAAAGAAAATCTGGCTCATCGTCATAGCTATGGGATCCACTGCAGCATCAGTCGAAGTTGATAACTTCGTTGATGGTTCTTTACATCAAACCTCTATCAGAGATAGTGCATTTACACCAGCACATTGGTGGCTATACTCCCACTTCATCACATTACCACTTGGATGGGGAGCAGCAGCAATCTATGATAGAAAAATACCTGTTCTTAGAGGTCCTAACAATTCAATGAACACTGGTTTAAAGATGACCATTCTTGGTTACCTTGCAACAATGTTCACAATTGGGGTCAATGAAATGTGGCATTTCTGGTTTGTAGAAGAAATATTTGCAGTACCAAATCACTGGATGTTTAACATGGGAGTTGTAGTAGCTTTCATGGGTGCACTAGCATACGTAGTTAGAGTATATGCTCGACTTGTAGAACTAGGTGCAGAAACTCCTGGTGAGAATCCATATGTTGCAGAAATGTACAAGATGGCCTTAGAAGGTAAATTGTACAGTAGAAGCATTCCATAGACACAACGTGCAAAAGCACACCTTTTTCTATTTTTATTATTTTTCTAAGTCGTCTTGATCGTGATGGAAACAGCATTTTAAGAAAGATTTAAAAGGATTCTGAATCAGATAAATTCCATAATGACTCTTCCAAAAGGATTCGGTTCTGGCGGCGCTGGCGGTTCATCAAATGCCGACGTTGAACGAATGATTGGACGACGCGTTGAAAACATGACTGGTATGATTACCATTTCATTCATTGCAGCATGGCTAGCAACTTTTGGTGGAACTGCAGCAGGATACTTTTATTATCCATGGGCATATCCAACACCAAGTGGTCACTTTGCATTCATCGTACTCACAATCATTGAGGCAATAGGTTACATCTTCTGTGTTAAAGTAATGGAAGAAGGTTCCAATAAAAATAGCAACGGTATAGTTGCTGGTGTCGTAGGTGCTGTTACAGTAGGTACAATTATGATATCATTATTTGTTGGAAAATAGACAGAATAACCTCAAATTACTTCTTTTTAATTTTAATTTACTTCTTAAGTGCCGATCTCCATCAAACTGTATAATTTTATATACGGACCTTTTCCTCAAATTACTATGGTCTGGTTAAGACGATGTACACACTACTTATTCATAGTAGTTGTTGCAGTTAACTCAACTCTGTTAACAATTAATGCAGGAGATTACATCTTCTACACTGACTGGGCTTGGACATCGTATACGGTATTTTCAATATCGCAAACTTTGATGCTTATTGTAGGAGCAACATACTATCTTACATTTACAGGCGTTCCAGGCACAGCAACGTACTACGCTCTAATTATGACAGTATACACATGGATAGCAAAAGGTGCATGGTTTGCACTAGGATACCCATATGACTTCATTGTAACTCCAGTTTGGTTACCATCAGCAATGCTTTTGGATTTAGTCTACTGGGCAACAAAGAAGAACAAACACTCGTTGATACTGTTTGGCGGCGTACTGGTAGGAATGTCTTTACCATTATTCAATATGGTAAACCTGATAACAGTTGCAGACCCACTTGAAACGGCATTCAAATATCCAAGACCAACATTGCCACCATATATGACACCGATAGAACCCCAAGTAGGTAAGTTCTATAACAGTCCAGTCGCACTGGGCGCAGGTGCAGGTGCAGTATTGGCATGTACATTTGCAGCACTCGGTTGTAAATTGAACACTTGGACATACAGATGGATGGCCGCTTGGTCAAAGTGGGACTAAAACACAATCATTTTCGTTTTATTACTTTTAACTAGGGGATTCCCTAAACAAATTTGATTAAAAAATATTGCACAGCTTGTGATCTTTTATTGTCTATTTTGACAATATGTAATTTTGTGATTATATTATGTGAAGCAACAATATGATCAGATACTTGTTACACCAAAACCATTTGTAAAATGGGCTGGTGGAAAGCGACAATTAATTTCAGTATTGAATCAAAATTTACCTAAATCATTCGGTACCTATTTTGAGCCATTTCTTGGTGGTGGTGCATTATTATTTAATATGCTAATTGAAAATAAGAAACAAAAATGTATTATTTCAGATCTTAATTCTGATCTTGTTTTAGCATATGTCACTATTCGTGATAAAGTTGATGATTTGATATATTCACTAAAACAACACGAAAAATATTATCAGAAAGATTCAAAGTCATATTATTATTCTATTAGAGAAAGTAATCCTAAAACTGAAATTGAAAAAACATCTAGATTGATCTTTTTGAACAAGACTTGTTTTAATGGATTGTATCGCGTAAATAGTAAAGGTAAATTCAATGTACCTCTAGGAAAATATACTAATCCGAATATCGTAAATGAGGATAATTTACGCTCAGTTAGTGAGATTTTAACATCCAGTAAAGTCAAAATACAATGTCGTGATTTTGAAGCAGTTTTGAGAGATGCACAAAAAGGTGATCTGATATACTTTGATCCTCCATACCAACCAGTTACTGAAACTGCAAATTTTACTAGTTACACAAACAAGAATTTTACATATGATGATCTGAATCGATTAGCAACTCTTTGTATGAAATTGGATTCAAAAGGATGTAATGTTCTTTTATCAAATTCTGATTCAAAAGAAGTTACTGACATTTTTTCAGATAAATCTTGGAAAATTAATAAGATCAAGGCAAACCGTTCAATCAATTCAAATTCCAATAAAAGAACTGGACACTTTGAATTATTAATTAAAAATTATTAAAAGCTTCGAACGGGATCTGAACCCGCGACCTTTACATTACCAATGTAACGCTCTACCAGGCTGAGCTATCGAAGCACAAAAACTCTCTGTAGAAAATCCTTATAATTCTTCATTCTTTCTAATATTTTTCTAAACTGTTAAATTTCACAGATATTTGTAATCTTTTGGAGGAGTAATCAAGCCCGGCCAACGATGTAGGACTTAAGATCCTATCTCTTAGGAGTTCGTGGGTTCAAATCCCACCTCCTCCATTAATCTATTTTGGATTTTTTATGCCCCTAGCATTTAGTACTTCATAAACATCTGGTAATGAAAATACATATCCAACATGTACGCAGTCTTTTTGATCACAAAGCTGACAAAATAACTCTCCTTTTTGAACTGCAACTTCTGCAATTCTATTTTTCATATTGTCTTTGAGAATCACTCGATCATCATCTACAGAAATTTTTTCTATCTTTGGAGCATATCTTGCAAATGTCTTATCTTTTTGCATCATTTCTTCTAATATGTAAGTAACATAACCTGAAAAACTATTGACACCTTTCATTGTAAGATTGTCTTTACTCTTTTTATAAACATCGTGGAACTTATCGTAAACTGTTTCTGAAACTGTGATTGATTTGAATCCTGCTTTTGGCAATTTACTTTTCCTTACCGTACATTAAAGTATTTAAGTATATAATGTTTTATTTTTAAAATTATTTTAATTTTATTGAAAATTAGTCTTTATAGAATACCATGATTAAAGATGAACATGGTTAGAGGATATGTTTCTGAAAAAATTCGAGAAAAATTAATTTCTATTTTGAAAGATTCTGATAGTGGCATGTCTGGAGTTGAGATTTCTAAAAAAATTAATGTCAATAGAACTACTATGATAAAATATCTAAAAGTTTTTGCAGCCGAAGGATTACTTCGTCAAAAGAATATTGGAAATATAACATTGTGGTCTTTAGAACCTGGTCAAGAATCTTTTATTTTTCCTGATGATTATTTTAAAATTATATCACAATATCTTGAATTATTGATTAAAGGTAATGAGAATCAAATCTATTCTCTAATTCGAAATTGTCTTAATTCAGGTTCATCAATTAATAAATTAATTTTAGAAGTGATTTATCCTACAATTGAACATGTCAACAATCTATATGATTCAGGAAAAATTGGAACTGCAGAAAAAAATCTTCTAAAAACTACTATTTCTAAATCTCTAAATATTTTTAATCAAATTCCAATAATATCAAATCCTAAAAAAAATGTAGTTGTAATAGCTGCTGATCCTGAAAGTATTTTAATTTCTGAATCTGCTTCTGCATCATATCATTCTGATGGATGGAATGTTTTTCATTTAGGTGACATGTCATCTGCAATCAATGTTTTATTTGATTTAGATTTTCAAAAATTAGTTGGAAAGATTTGGAAACAAAAACCTGGCATGTTATTGATCGTAATCTTTTCTCAAACTTCTGAGGGATTAACGTTTTTTGCCGATTCCATTAATCCTACTAAAAAAAAATCTGACAAACTTATGAAATTAGCATTATGTGGTCAAATTTCTAAAAAAACTAAAATTAATTCTGATTTATTATCTAATAATATAGGCGATATTTTACAGTGGTCTAATACAATATCTGAAAATATTAAATAATTAAAAATGGGCCCGATGTGATTCGAACACATGACCTTTCGATTATCAGTCGAACGCTCCAGCCAAGCTGAGCTACGAGCCCACGATGGAATCTCTAGGTAAGAGTCATTTAAGTTTAGTTTTCTTTCCACTTAATTGAACAGCCAATTGATGGGTCAAAATCATTTTCAATTTTTTCTCCAGAAATCAATTTTTTTATATTTACAATCATTGTTTTTTCTGTAGCTACATCATCAGGTTTCATGGCATTATCTATTTTACCGTGAAAAACCAATTCTTTTTGACTGTTAAACAAGAATGGATCTGGAGTACACATTGCGCCATATTTTTTTGCAATTTCTTGAGTTTCATCAACTAAATAATCAAATTGAAAATTTTTTTCTTTTGCTATTTGTTTCATTTTTTCAAAACTATCTTCTGGAACATTTGTAGAATCATTACTGTTTATTCCTATTATTGCTATATCTTTACCACATTCTTCAAATAATTCGTTTAATGCCGCCACTTTTGCTTTTACATATGGACAATGATTGCACATGAAAATGACCAATATTCCTTTATAATTTTCATAATCTTTGAGTCTGTGTATTTTATCGTCTATTCCTAATAATTCAAAATCTGGAGCACTATGTCCTTTTTTTAATTTAATTTGTGACTCTAAAAGCACCATGGAGTGATTTTTCCTTATTCAAATAAAATTCTATCCGAGATGACAACAATTAAAATCCACTCTGTAAGTTTTCCTCTTGTGGGCCGGTAGTATAGCCTGGTAGTATACCCGCCTTGCACGCGGGGGGTCACGGATTCAAATTCCGTCCGGTCCACTTTCTATTACCCGATCAATGATGAATTTCGAACCGCTGGGTGGATTTAAATAGGATAAGTTTGACTTTTTCCTTATGACAAGTGCAGTAGACGGATGGCCTGTATGGATTCCTCTTATTGTTGGTTTAGCACCAGGCTTAGTATACTGGTTAGCAATCACAGCAAAGAGAAAATAAAATTAAATCTGTTTTTAATTTCTTTTTATTATTTATACTTCTAGTGCAATCTAGGTTTAACCTTGTTGCGTTTTTTGTTGACTATCTTAGCTACCGTGTTTGATTAATGATTTATCCAATTGTATTCATGAAGAAAATTATTTTTGGTATTTTTTTCATTTTTATTTTAATTCCTATTTCAGAAGTATATTCGCAAGAATATACTGACTTACAAAATACATTAGCAATATCTACGAACTCTGATGCTAATTTCATATATCGTGATTCCGAAGGATATACCGTAGTAATTGGTATAATTGAAAATAATGATTCTTTATCTTTTGTAACTAATGTTGTAATTCAGGCAAATTTCTATGATAGTAAAAACTCAAATTCATTAGAAACACAAGAAGGAACTTCAACATTAAAAGTAATTCCTCCTAATGGTAAATCTCCATTTATGATACGTTCAGCAACTAATTCTGATATTACTCAAGTAGATACAAAAATTTTAACTTTTGATACTTCGGAATCAATGAAAAATTCCCTTAAAATTTCTGTAGATGATGTATTTCTAGAATCTTTAGGCGCTTCATCTACTTCTAATTATAATTTGTCTTTTTCAGGAACATTAGAAAATACAGATACTCTGATTTCTAATACTTTTGTTCATTTTGCATTTTATGATGTTTTTGATAGGATTATTCAAATCTCTACTATTGAAATTGGTGATGTTGAGATAAATGAATTAATTTCATTAAAATTAAATGAAAAAATTAATTCCTCTTCTGTTGGATTTTTGATAATTTCAGAATCTGATAAATCATATTCTTATTCTACAAATATAACAATCAATAGACCTCAAATTTATATAAATTTAGCAACAATTTCTGATGTTACTGTCAATGATATGTTAGGAAAAAAATTATCGGAAATTAAAATAGGTAACCCAGTTCAAATTCAAAGCGAAACTTTTATTGAATTTTCTACAGACAACATTACTAATAAAATTCCTTACACCTACTATGTCCAAATTAAAGAAAGTTCTTTTGATCCTAATATGCCTCCTACTGTTGAATATATTGGAAAATTTGATGGTGAATTTGTTAAAAATGGGCTTGAACTACAATCTGTAGATTGGATTCCTGAAAAAAAAGGATTATTTTTCATTGAAACATTTGTTTGGGATAGAAATAATATTCCTCTTGGCATTCAAGGACCTTTTGTACTAATACTTGTAAAGTAGTAGATTTATTTTCAAAGAATTCTTTACAAGTACATGTCAAAATTTTCTCTGATTGCTATGGGTGGAACTTTTGACATTATTCATCGTGGTCATTTGACTTTACTTGCAAATGCATTCGAAATTTCTGATAAAGTGATAATTGGATTAACAAGTGATGAATTTGTCCAAAAAAAAGGAAAGACTCCCATTCATAAATATGATGAGCGTCTTAAGAATTTGGTATCAATAATTTTTAAAGAATTTCCAAATAATGATTTTGAAATTAGTCAATTAAATAATGATTTTGGACCTGCAGTTTTAGGAAAAGATGTTCAGGCACTTGTTGTAAGTGATGAAACAAGTAATCAAGGAAATATTTTGAATAAATTAAGATCTAAAAATAATTTGCCACTTGTAGATGTTATTGTAGTTCCAATGACTCTGGCAAAAGATGGAGTTAGAATTTCTACAACTAGAATTAAAAATGCTGAGATTGATTCTGATGGAAACTTGCTACCAATTGACTAGTAGCTTACAGTATTTTGAGTAATCTGAATAAAACAAAATTTTCATATGAAATTTCATGACAATAATCAATCACATGATGAAGAAAATAGACACTGATGTATCTAATCTAAAACAAGGCCTTCAACCTCAAAATCTTTCATTTTGGTATGATAAAATTATTAAAGAAACAATTGATTTGGCTCCACCTTGGCTTCAGGATAAAATCAAAGTACATCAGGATCCTATTCTTACAATGAAATTCAATTTAGATATTTCAAAGAGGGCTGTTAGATATTTCATGATTGTAGTTGATAATAATTTGGATGAGATGCCATATTCTACAAAATTATATTTTCTCAAAGTTCAGGAATTAATGTCTACAGAGATGGATAAATCTCTAGTTTGATTTTTTTTTAAATTCTAGGCACAAATTAGAGATCTAAGTATCTATACCCAACAACTTTTAATTTTATTATAAAATGGACCTATACAGATCAAAACATTCTGATAAAAAATATTCTAATTCCAATTCATCTTCTAACGATAGACCATCACGTTCTTTTAGAAATTCCAAAGATGACAGATCCTCACGATACTCAAATGATGACAGAGGTTCACGATACTCAAGAGACAATGGTAGAGAAGATACAACTGTAACTTGTTCTGATTGCGGTGATCAATGCACTGTTCCATTTATTCCACGAAGCAACAAGCCAATTTACTGTAGTGATTGTTTTAGAAAATACAAACCAGATGATTCTGCAAGTGATAGACCATCACGAGATGACAGATCCTCACGATACTCAAGAGACAATTCTAGATCTAATAGTGGAAAAAATGACAAACTTTTGAGAAAACAAGAGAGTTTCTATTCAAATGGTTCTTCTAAATTTAATGAATCATTACAGAAAAAATTGTATGAAATTTTAGGTGGAAAAATTTGTTCTAGTTGTGGTAATAATGATGAACGATCTTTAGGTATTTGTGATGAAAATGGCAATCAATTATCTACTGATACTAGACGTGGTAGCAAAGCTGCATCTTGGGGAAAATATATTTCTTCACCTAATATTGCTAAGAAAGAATTAAAAATATTCTGCTCCAACTGTAATGATTCTGTTAAACCTACTTCTAAACCTCAAGTAGATCGTCCAAAAAACAACTCCAAAAGAAGTAAATATTTTCCTAGATAATTTTTAAATTATTCAATTATTCTTTGGTAATTTCAATAATTGATTTAATCCTATTTGTTGATACTATATTATGTTCCTTATCTAAAATTGATTGTATAAAATCTGCAAATTTTTCAACATTATATTCATCTTTAAATAAAATACTATGAGCTGATTTATCCTTTAATGAGATAACTATTTCATTTTTTATGATGTTTAAAATTCTAGCAATGTATGTTTGTTTCTCTTCTTTTATGAAAATTAGACTCATTAATTTTTGAGCTTCATATTCATCATCACATATTATACTGGTTTTCATTTATTTTTTAAAAGAAATTGGTCTATTTGCTGTTTTGCTTTTTCTCGTTTTGCTTGATGTACTTTAAGAAATTCATTAATTTTCTCAATTAAAATTAATTTTAGTTCTCCAGAAAGTAATTTTCCTGATTTATAATCTTCATAAATTTTCTTTAATTTGTCATCATCAGGTTCAAAAAATATTCTCAAATATTGATATGATACATCAATATCTGGATTTCCTCCTAGTTTTCTATGTTGTTGGATATCTGGTTGTCCTCCTGAAAATGCAAATTTGTTAATTTTCTTTTTTACAACATCTGGTGTATCTGTTGTGTAAATTGTTCCCTTGTCTTCTGATGATGACATTTTTCCTCCTGCTCCTGTTAATGCAGGTATCATAATATTGTGAATCAATGCTGGTTTTTGTTTTCCAATTTTTTGTGCAATATCTCTTGTTAATCTAAAATGTGGATCTTGGTCTACTCCTAAAGGTATCAAAACTGGTTTGTTTTCTATAAAACACGGAGCTGATTGCAATGATGTATAGAAAATCATTCCAATGTTTGTTTCATTAGTAAATCCAAATGTTGCTTTTGTATTTGAAAAATTAATTTTTTTTGCAACTTGAGCTGCAATTGGATATAATGTTTGAATATTTTTTGTATTAATGATGATTTTTGTTTTTTTTGGATTGAAACCTAATGCTATAAAATCTAGTGCATTTTCATATGCAAATTTGTTAGTCTCCTCTAAAGTCAAATTTGGTTTTGAATAGAATTTTTCATCATCAGTTAATTGAAAATATAAATTTACATCAAATTTTTCTTGTAACCATTTTGCAAATACCCATGGAACTAAATGTCCAATATGTGTATGTCCTGATGGTCCTCTTCCAGTATATAGAAAAAAATCCTTACCTTTTTCATAATCTTCTAAGATTCTATTCATATCCCTGTGTGAAAAGAATATTCCCCTTCTAAGCATAAAATGATCCTCTTTTGCCAAATTCTTGATTTTCTCAAGTAATTCTAGTGATATTTTTTGAGTCCCAAATCTTTTAATTAGTTTATCATAATCGATATCCCCCTCAACATGCCAAGGAGTTACAACAAATTCATCAGTTGACATTCAACATCACTTAGGTTAAGGTTTAAAAAGTCTTTTTCGATCTTTGATCTATTGTCTCAAGTTTTTCATGATATTGAAAAAAAAATCATTAATTCTTTAAAAGAAAATTCAATTCAAACCCCTGAAACACTAGAAGAATCTACTCAACTTTCACCGGATCAAATTCGACGTGGAATTGAATGGCTAAAATTAAAGGATTTGGCTATTGTGGATGAATCAAAATTAAGTGTAATTAGTTTAGGTAAAAATGGTTTAGATTCTTTTGAAAAAGGATTGCCTGAAAGAAGATTACTAAATTTAATAAAACATGGACCCAGAAAATTATCTGATATACAAAAGGAATTAGGATTTGTTTTTGGTGCAGCAATTGGTTTGTGTAGAAAAAATAATTTGATTGAGTCTTTATCTGATGAAATTATTCTAAAAATAAATCCTTCTATATTACCTGGTGAAAAAACTCTTGAACAAATTGGAACTGGTAAATTATCTAAAGATGAACTAAATCTAACTGATTTAAGTGAACTTTTGAAACGTCCTGATTTTATAATTGAGGATATTATTAAAAATAAAAAAATCAGATTAACTACTTCCGGAAAATCTTTAGATATTTCAAATATTTCTGGAGCAATAGATGTTGAAGCTGAAGTTCCTGAAATTTTTGTTGCAAGAACCCATCCATTAAAAGATACAATTGATGAAATCCGTGAAATTTTTGTTACATTAGGTTTTTCAGAGATATTAGGAAATATGACTCAATCTAGTTTTTGGAATTTTGATGCTTTATTTACTCCACAGGATCATCCTGCAAGAGAATTGCAAGATACTTTTTTCTTAGATGGAATTTCTGCTAAAAAAATTGCAACACCAGAACAGATTAGAAAAGTTTCTGATTCGCATAAGAACAATTGGCGATATCAATGGGATATTAATGAAGCTCGTAAAATGGTTTTAAGAACTCATACTACCTGTGTTACGATTAAACATTTAGCTGAAAATAAGCCTGATGAAGCAAGAATTTTTTCATTGGGACGAGTATTTAGAAATGAAAAAGTTAGCTACAAGCATCTTGTTGAATTTAATCAAATCGAAGGTATTGTTGTTGGTAAAGATGCAAATTTAAGAAATTTGATGGGAATTCAAAGAGAATTCTATAAGCGAATTGGAATTACTAAAATCAAATTTTGGCCAACTTTTTTCCCATACACTGAACCATCCCTTCAAACTATGGTTTACAATGAAAAATTAAGTAAATGGATTGAATTATTTGGAATGGGAATTTTTAGACCTGAAGTTACTAAACCTCTTGGAATTACTAAACCTGTTTTAGCATGGGGTGGTGGTATTGAAAGAATTGCAATGTTAAAGTACGATTTAGATGATGTAAGAGAGTTTTACAATAATAATTTGCGATGGTTAAGGAGTAATAAAAAATGCCAGTAATTGAATTATCATATTCCCGTCTCCAAAAATTAATTGGTAAGGTTTCTAAAAAACAAATTTCTGATTCATTACCATTTCTAGGATTAGATGTTGAATCTGAAAATAAAGATTTAGTTAGAATTGAATATAGTCCAAACCGTCCAGATTATTCAACTGATTATGGAGTCGCATTGGGGTTAGAAGGTTTACTTGGAATTAAAACAGGTTCAGTAAAACTCATTATTAAAAAATCTAAGAATTATTCTATATTAGTACAGCCAACTGTCTCTAAAATTCGCCCATTTGTAACTGGAATTATTGCTAAAAATGGCAAAATTGATGATAAAACTATTAAACAATTAATGACTATGCAAGAGGATCTTCACTTTGGAATTGGTAGAAAACGGAAAAAATCTTCTATTGGAATACATGATTTAGATAAAATTTCATTTCCTTTACTCTATACTACCACTAGTAAAAATCATAAATTTGTACCATTGAATTCTGAAAAAGAACTTTCAATTTCTGAAATAATTACTGATACTCAAACAGGTAAAGATTATGGTCATCTTTTAGGACAGTTTTCTCAAATACCCATAATTTTTGATGTAAACAAAAAAACAGTTTCATTTCCTCCTATCATTAATGCTGCAATAACTGCAGTAACTACTAAAACAAAAAATCTCTTTGTGGAAGTTACTGGAATCAATAAGGACGATGCTGAAGATATGCTTTCAGTTGTTGCAACTATTTTACAAAGTGCTGGATTTAATTTAGAAAATGTTCAAATTTCTGGAGCAAATAATTCTTCACCTAAACTTCAAGAAAAAACAATGACAGTTAATCCTTCGTTGATTAATCAAACTCTCGGATTAAATCTAAGTACTTCAAAAATTATTACTGCATTAAAAAAATCAAGATTAAATGCAGTGTCTAAAGGGAAAAATATTGTCTGTACAATACCTGCATATCGATTTGATATTTTTGGACAGATGGATTTAGTTGAAGAAGTTGCATTAGGTTATGGAATTCAAAATTTTGACCCTACAATATCTCCATCTCAAACTATTGGTCAAATTAATCCCATATCTCTTCAGTTAAAATCCTTGAATCAAACAATAATTGGATTGGGATTTCTTGAAGCATTAAATTCAAGTTTAAGTAGTAAACGCGTCTTGTATGACATGACTAACAGAGATTATAAAAAAATAATTTCTGTACTTGATTCAAAAAGTCAGGAACACACTATTTTACGTGATTCTATACTTCCAGGATTAATTGAAAATCTTTCAAGAAATATTCATGAATCCTACCCACAAAAAATGTTTGAAACTGGAAGTATTTTTAATCTACATGATTCAATATCTGAAAAAATTAATCTTGCTGTAATTAGTGCACATAAAGATGCAAATTTTACTGAAATTAAATCTGTTTTACAAACTATTTTAAAAGTTGGATTTGGAATTCAAATTCAAACAAAAACTGCAATTAACTCAATCTTCAAAGATGGTCATTGTGCTAATATTATTTTTAATGGAAATATTATTGGTATTATTGGTAAGATTAACTCGTCAATTATTGATAATTATAAAATTCGTGTGCCTGTAGTTGGATTTGAAATTTCACTATCTGATTATATTCCAAAATTACTCTAGAAGTTAATTAACTCATTCTTTTTTCCATATTTTTAATACTTTTTAGTAGGATCTTTAATACAATTAAACGCCCAAGAGCAGGCACACATACGGAATAGGATGACGCTGATCGTAATCGATACCAATGATTTCTAATTCACCCAGGTGTGCTACATTGTGGGCAACCCCGGTTTCAGAACGTGATGAGGCATATGGCTATGTCCAATGAAATTTTGCGAGTCAGAACCGGGGAACACTAAATTAATTGAAAAATATTAAACATTGGTCATAAATGAAATATTGTATTGGTAAACTATTGGTTAGCAAAACAGGAACCCAGTGGACCTAGAGGATATAATTTTGAACAATTGAAAAAAGATAAAACTACTGTTTGGGACGGTGTTCATAATAATTTAGCATTAAAACATATGAGAGAAATGAAATCTGGTGATCTAATTTTATTTTATCATACTGGTGATGAAAGACAAGCAGTTGGAATAATGCAGATTACTTCAGAACCCTATTCTAATCCAAAAGAAGATGTTAAGCGTTTTATTGTTGTTAATGTAAAGTACAAAAAAACTTTGAAACGATCAGTTACATTAACTGAAATAAAAAATAATAAAAAATTCAAAGATTGGGAATTAGTTAGAATTTCAAGATTATCTGTAATGCCTGTACCTAAAACCATTTGGGATGAGATCATTAAAATTTCACAAGGCTAATGAAATAGATTTATTGATATACTAGAATTATTTAATTATATTATGGCAACAGCTTATGTTCTAATTAACTGTGAATTAGGTTCAGAAGAAGCAATTATTGGACAATTAAAGGCCTTAGATGGTGTAAAAGAAGTTCATGGAACTTTTGGTGCATATGATATTTTGGCCAAGATTGAATCTGATACAGTTGAGAAATTACGAGAAACAATTACTTGGAAAATAAGAAAAATTGAAAAGATTCGTTCTACACTTACCCTTATGGGTATTGAAGGTCAATCATAACCACTCTTTTTTTCTAATTATGATTCTACATTTTATTTTTGTTGTTAAAGAGGAGGATCTTCAAAAACGTAAGCCAGAATTTGAATATATCAAAAAAATGGCACAATTTTATAAAAATTGGATCAATAAAAATTTTGGAATTAATTATGATGTTAAATGTGATGAATTAATCACAAAACCTAGAAGTATTTTTCAAAAACTTGATACTCATACACTTGTTCGTGATCATGAACAACGTGGAAATGACACATACCATTTTTACTTGACTCATTTTAAACCTCTTTGGACTGACTGTACTTGTGAAGGTTATCACTCTGAAAATTTTGGAATGATATTTTGGCAATCTCCAAAAGAATCAGATGATATTTTATTTTTAGCTGAAAAAAATTGTACAACTGTTTCACATGAAATTATTCATGAAATGTTAAGAATTAAAGGACATAAAAAATACATTCATGATGTTCATGATGTTTGGACAAAGCATTTCTATGATCAATTAGAATTTCAACAATACGGAGAAGATTTTGAAATTACTGAAGATAAACCAATGTTCTTAACAATGGATACTACTAAATTTACAAATTAATTTTTTAAAATTTTAATATTTTGTAACTGAATAAATATTATTTTCAAAATTAGCAGTTTTAAAATCTAATTTATTTTCAGAATCATTGGCTCTGGATTTATTTAATTCTTTGAGGTTAACTAATGCATCTTTTCTAAAACCTACTGATGAGCCGTAAACAGCATCAGTTAACATTGTTCCATGGTCTCCCTTTTTAATATCATCCACAATTTCATAAAATCGATTCGTTTCTTTTTGATTAACTGGATTACCTGTTGATTTGTTATGTGCGATTGAAATATACATTCCATTATTTTTTACTGCAACAAGAATTTTATGATTTTTACCTGATGCACCAGGTATGGTTTCATTTACTAATACTTCACATTTATGATACATGCTTGATACATATGCAAAAAATCTGTATTGGGCAAATTTTCCTGCATCGTCATCTTCACAATCTACAAAGACTTTATGCAATAAATGTAAAGCATCATCATTCATACTTTGTAATCTATCGTCAATTCTTCCTCTTTCTAATAATTCTGATTTACATTCTTTAGCAATTAGAACTAAGATGAAATCTGGCAAGTTATAATTTTTTAATGCAGCAACAAATGAACCTGCTTGTGACATTCCAAATTTTGGAAATCCTTTATTGACCAAATTATAGCTTCTCCTGAGAAAGTTTTGAATTTATTGACAACGAACTATAAAGCTTGGTTTGGCTTATAATTGTTGAGAATTAATATGCCTATTTTCACATATTTTTTAATTTTTAAATTGTAAATATTAAATTCAGGAAGAATTTTCTTTATTATGTGGAAATTAATACAACACCTAAACTTGTTTCTAATGTTTATTTAAAATTACAGGAAAATATTGCAAAGTTTAGAACTGTTGTAAATAGACCACTTACACTTACTGAAAAAATTCTAGCTGGTCATTTTAATGAAATTTATGAAAAAAATCTTTCAGGTGGAAGAGATTATGTTTTTCTAAAACCTGATCGAGTTGCACTGCAAGATGTTACAGGACAAATGGTTATGCTTCAATTTATGCAAGCAGAATTAAATCAAACTTCTTTACCCACAACTGTTCACTGTGATCATTTAATCCGTGCTGAAGTTCAGGGTGATGTTGATATGAAAGTTTCATTAGATGAAAATAGTGAAGTTTTCAAATTTTTACAATCTGCATGTGCAAAATATGGCTGTGGATTTTGGAAACCAGGTGCAGGTATTATACATCAAGTAGTTCTTGAAAATTATGCATTTCCTGGTGGATTAATGATTGGAACTGATTCACATACTCCAAATGCTGGTGGTCTAGGAATGATTGCTATTGGTGTGGGAGGTTTAGATGCCGCAGAAACTATGGCTGGAATGCCATGGGAATTACTTTATCCTAAACGAATTGGTGTAAAATTAATTGGTAAATTAAATGGTTGGACTGCACCTAAGGATATTATTTTAAAAGTTGCTAAAGAACTAACTGTTTCTGGTGGAACCAATGCTATTTTAGAATATTTTGGTTCTGGTACTAAATCCATTAGTTGTACTGGAAAAGCCACCATTACAAATATGGGTGCTGAAATTGGTGCAACTTGTTCTATATTTCCTTATGATGAAAGAATGGAAACTTATCTTAAGTATACTAACAGAAAAGAAATTGCAGATCTTGCAAATCAAAACAAAGAATTACTAGTTGCAGATCCCGAAATTGAATCCAATCCTGAAAAATTCTTTGATAAAATCATAGAAATTAATTTAACTACTTTAGAACCTCATATTGTTGGACCTCATACACCTGATTTGGCAAGAACAATTTCCGAACTTGCTTATGATGTATCATCTAATGATTATGTGGATTCAATTTCTGTTGCATTAATTGGAAGTTGTACTAATTCTTCTTATGAAGACATGTCTAGAGCAGCTAGTTTAGCTGAGCAAGCTAAATCTAAAGGAATTAAATCAAAAATTCCATTACTTATAACACCTGGTTCTGAACAAATTAGAGGTACCATTGAAAGAGATGGACAAATGAATTCTCTCAAAGAAATCGGAGCTACTGTTTTAGCAAATGCATGTGGTCCATGTATTGGACAATGGAATAGACCTGAATTAGACAAAAATGAAAAAAATTCTATTGTGACTACATTTAACAGAAATTTTCCAGGACGAAATGATGGTCAAAGAACAACTCTAAATTTTATTGGAAGTCCTGAAATGATTATTGCATTAGCATTGGGCGGCAAATTGTCTTTTAATCCCTTAAAAGATGATCTCATTGCTGCAGATGGAACTAAGTTCAAATTAAAACCTCCATCAATTGCACCTGAAGTTCCTGAAAATGGATTTGTGATACCTGATGGAATTTTTATTGCTCCACCTTCTGATTCAAATAATATTGAAGTAATTATTGATCCTAATAGTAAGCGTCTTCAACGTTTAGCACCTTTTAGTAATTGGATTGGTAAAGACTTTGTTGAACTTCCAATAATGGTTAAAGCAAAGGGAAAATGTACTACTGATCATATTTCTCCAGCTGGTGCTTGGTTGTCCCTTAGGGGTCATTTGGATAATCTTAGTGATAATATGTTGTTGGGTGCTGTTAATGCTTTTGATGATCAAGTTGGAAATGGTAAAAACATCTTAAATAATGAAATTGAACCTTTTTCAAAAATTGCTAGACATTACAAACAACAAGGCATCAATTGGGTAATTATTGGAGATCATAATTATGGTGAAGGCAGTAGCAGGGAACATGCTGCTATGACTCCTCGATATTTGGGATGTGTTGCAGTTATTACAAAAAGTTTAGCAAGAATTCATGAAACAAATTTGAAAAAACAAGGTGTTTTAGCATTAACTTTTAATGAACTAAATGACTATGAAAAAATTCTTGAAGATGATAAAATTAGTTTAATGAATCTAAATAATTTAGAACCTCAAAAACCGGTTACTTGTATTATTAATCATAAAGATGGAACTAAAGAAGAAATTCTATTAAATCATTCTTATAATAAATCACAAATTCAATGGTTCAAACATGGTTCAGCATTAAATGTTCTCAGAAATAAGAAATAAAATAAAAATGGGCCCGATCGGATTTGAACCGACGATCGATGGTTTTGGAGACCATCGCCCTACCAGGCTAGGCTACGAACCCACACGAATCAAAATAATTTGCTTGAATTTTAACTTACTTTAACCAAGATTTATTTGCAATAATCATTATTGTTGTATTGTAAGATAATAATGGTTAAACCAATTTTATTTGTATTGGGAGCGATTCCAGTAATTGTTGCAATATTACTTGCAGTTCCATTAGTAACAAAAAATGAAATTCCAATGTCTGCTGCAAACTCTTTTGATACAATTGAAATCGAATATACCAAACATCAATTAAAAAAAATATCTAATGGAATTGCTGAAAGAACTGGTTCACAAAAAACTGAAGTTCTTTTAATTGAGAATGATGGAAAAATAAAATACACTTTAACTGAAAAAGGATACACTCAACCTGACATTAAATCAAAAATAGATCAAAAAAAATTGGACAAAATTAAATCTCTTATTAAAGAAACAGGTTTTATTACAATAGACCCTGAATCTTTTACAGTTTTAGAAAATGCAACAGATTACCAAAAATCTTCTGTTAAAATTACACTTAATGGACGTGTTAATCAAATTTATTGGCCAGAATCCTCTGCAACATCTGATTTTATTCCACCCCTAATTACTTTAGTTGAATCTGAGTTGGATAAAATAATGTCTGAAATAAGTGAATAGGTACAAATAGACTTAAGTAAAAATTACTACATGTTGCCGCTATATGGTGAAAGACATGATGCTAGAGGAATAATTTCTGAAAAATTAGCCTCTATTGATACCTTACGTGGGTCAACTACATTAAAACGTGGATTTGCACATATGCAAAAAAATGGTGTTATCATGGATGTTACAAATGTTCAACAAGCATTAATTGCTCAAGAAGCAGGTGCTGTTTCGGTAATGGTTTTAGATAAACTTCCATCAGAAGTTCGAAAAGCTGGTGGAGTTGCAAGAACTGCTAGCATAAAAATTATTGAAGAAATTATGGATTCTGTTACTATTCCTGTCATGGCTAAATGTAGAATTGGACATGTATCTGAAGCATTGGTTTTACAAGAAACTGATGTTGATATGATAGATGAATCTGAAGTTTTAACACCTGCTGATGAGTTACGTCATATTTGGAAATGGGATTTTACTACACCTTTTGTAAATGGTGCAAGATCTTTGGCTGAAGCTTTAAGAAGAATTGAAGAAGGCGCATCAATGATAAGAACAAAAGGTGAACCTGGAACTGGAAATGTTGCCGAAGCTATTACACATATCAAAAAAGTCAATGATGAATTAAGAACAATTAAATCAATTTACGATTCTGGTGATAATCAAGAATTAGTGCGTATAGCTAGAGAATTTAAAGTATCATATGATATTGTTGAACAAACTGCAAAACTTGGAAGATTACCTGTTGTAAATTTTGCTGCTGGTGGAATTGCAACACCTGCTGACGCCGCATATCTGATGTCTCTTGGTTGTGATGGAATATTTGTTGGATCTGGAATTTTTAATGCAACTGATGCACAAGAAAGAGCAAATGCAATTGTTTTAGCAACTACTTTTTGGAATGAATCTGATAAAGTTAAGGAAGCTCAAAAAATGATTGATGAAAGACAATCTATTCATGGTTTAGATGTTAAAACATTAGAATTGCGTATGCAAGATCGTGGTGGTTTAGCATGAGTCTCAATTTAGGAGTTTTATCCATACAAGGTGACGTGTTGGAAAATATTCTTTCTCTAAAATCTGCACTTGATGCATTGGATATTGATGGAACTGTTACTAGTGTTAAAACTCCTGATGAACTTTCTAAAATTGATGGTCTTATAATTCCGGGTGGCGAGAGTACAACTATTGGACAACTATCTATGGTTAATGGTTTATTGAAAATATTAAAAGAAAAAATTGAACAAGGAATGCCTGTATTGGGAATTTGTGCAGGAATGATACTGTTATCTAAAACAGTACAAGATAAAGTAGTGGGAAAAATTAATCAACCTCTGTTAAATATTCTTGACATTAAATTGGAAAGAAATTCTTTTGGACGACAACGGGAATCTTTTGAGTCTGATATTTCTTTAAACTCAATTGGTATTCCTTCCTTTAATGGAATTTTCATAAGAGCCCCATCAATTTCTGATGTCGGTTCTAATGTGGAAATTTTATCAAAGTTTAATGAAAAAATTATTGCTGTTAAAAAGAATAATGTTATTGGAGTTGCTTTTCATCCAGAATTAACTAGCGATATTTCTCTTCATAAATATTTTGTTAATCTTACAAACACTCTAAAAAATTAAAATTTAATAACTAGAAAATTTTGTTCAATAATAAACAATTGGCACTAGATTGTTTGTTTATTACTAATTAAATATCATAAACTCTGAATTCTTTCATGGTAGAACTAACTACATCTGGCTCTATAGCACCATTTTTCGAGCAGTTCTTTCAACAAATAAAGCAGGTTCATCCAAAAATTGACACTGAACTATTAATTCGAGTAATGTTATTTGAGATAAATTTAAAAAAATATGTTGGACCTGACATTCCACATGTTCATCTTGACGTATCATATGAAAAAGGTATAGATCTTCACTTAAAGCAGGAGGAAGCCCGAGATAAATTTCCAATAGAAATTTCCACTAACAAATGGGGAGATGGAATAATCTTTTCAGGATTAATGGGAATAAGACATATTGAAAAAATTTGTGCGGATCCACAAATAGTTAAAGTAACTGGAACTGCAACTCCTAGGCATAACTAATTTTTATAATTATTAAAAAAATAATTATTTTTTAATTTTTGTTTAAAATTATTATTTAGAAAAATTAATTTCAATGCGCATTGTATCATTAATAATTTTTATTACTTTTTCAATTATTTTTGAATCCGTTGTGAAAAATCCTCTAAATTTATCATTTCCAAGGTCTTCAGCAACTAAACCAAATGGTCCATTTGGTCCTTTTGTAACTACAATCCACATTTTTTCAATATTAGTATCTAAACAACTAAGAATTTCTGCTGTAGCTGGAACTGAGTCTGGTGGAATCAAAAATGGATCATCAAAACCTCCAATTACCCAAGCATGAGGAATTTTTTTCAAAATTTCTGTATATCGTTTTTTTACATATTTGTATAATGCTTCAGTCTCAAATGTGGCCAATAGTGGCACATAATTTTTTACTGCATATGCTTCAATATCCATGCTTAATCTGTAGAGATCCTCTCTTTTAGCCTCAAAATTGACAAATTTGGCTTTTGTAAAGTCCTCTAACGTGGATAATTCTGAATTCTTTGTAACATTCTTTAGATCGTTTTTTGGTAATTCTGGACATATAGTTTTTAATTCTTCTATGAAACTTTTGTACTCTTTAGGCAATAACAAAAAAATCTTTTTCAGCTATTATAATATTAATTTAATAATTTTCTAGTGCCAATTTATTTATAAAAATAATTTAATCCAATAAATTATGCATTGACTTCAAATCTTTTTTAAATGGTTGTAGTATTTTTGGAATTTCAATTTTAATTGAATCTTTTAATGACAAGTTTTGAGATTTTTTTTCATTCCAAACTTTTGAATTAAATTCTGATATTTCTTTAGTGATTTCTGGTTGTTCTTCAATGTTTTCAAAATTAACCTGTTTTTGTTTATGTATGCTTTCATTTGAATACAATGTTTTCCAAAGATGTTCTGTGATAAATGGTGTAATTGGGGCTAATAATTTTAAAATTGTTGCCAATGTTTTATGTAGTGTAAATATTGCTCCATCTCTTTCTTCATCTGAAAAATTAATACCATATGCTCTTGCTTTAACCATTTCAATATAATGTGCTGCAAATACATTCCACGTGAATTCCCTAATTGCAATTGCAGGTATAAAGAAATTATATTCTTCATAACCCTTTTTACATTCTTTTACTAATTTGTCTAATTCTGATAAAATCCATTTATCTGAAGCATTTGTAATTCCTGAATCTATTACTGGAAAACTTGATAAAAATCTAGATACATTCCATAATTTACTTAAAAATTTCTTAGTTGCATCAATTTTTTGTTCATTACATCTAAAATCATATCCATGATTAATCTCACTAGCGCTCCAAAATCTAAAAGTATCTGCACCTATTTTTTCAATTACTGGCAATGGATCTATTGCATTTCCTTTACTTTTACTCATTTTCATTCCATTTTCGTCTAACCCATAGCCCATAACCCAAGCTTCAGACCATGGTTTTTCTCCAGTTAATTCCTCACATCTCAATAAGGTGTAATACAACCATGTTCTCACAATATCTTTTGCTTGCGGTCTAATTGATACTGGATACACTTTATTGAAAAATTCATCATCTCTGTTAAATTTACTAATGAATAATGGTGATACACTGGAATCCATCCATGTATCAAATGTTCTTTCTTCACCAATAAATTCTGTAGATTCACATTTCACACAATTTGTAATTGGACATTTTTCATTCCATGGTCTGTAGTATTTTCCAGGTTCTGGAACATGTGGTTCTGAACAATTTTTACAATACCAAATTGGAATTTCAGTTCCATAAAATCTCCTTCTTGAAATAGGCCAATCAATATTAATGGATTCCAACCAATTCATCAAAATCTGCTTATGCATTGTAGGATGAAATGTAATTTCTTTTCCAACTTCTTTCATTTTTTCTATTTTATCTTTTTGTTTAAGATAATATTCTTCCATAGGAATTATTTCAATTGGAGTTTTACTTCTTTCTGAAATTGGAGTTCTATGAACAATATTTTCAATTTTTTCAATAAATCCTGCAGTTTCTAAATCTTCAATGATTTTTGTTCTTGCTTGTTTTGGTTTTAATCCCGCATATTCTCCAGCAACTTCAGTCATTCTTCCATCTAATCCAATTGCAACTATTTCTTCTAATTGTAATTCTCTAAATATTGCAACATCATTTTGATCACCATAACTGCAAACCATTACTGCTCCTGAACCAAATTCTTGTTTGGCTGAATGATGAGTTCTTAATTCTACTTCTAAATTTGTTATTGGAACAATTATTTTTTTACCAATATGTTCTGAATATCTCTGATCCTCAGGATTCACAATGATTGTTTTACATGCACAAAGTAATTCTGGTCTTGTACTTGCAATAATTATTTCTCGATCTGTATTTTTAATTTTAAATTTCATGTAAACAAGTTTTGTTTGTAAATCCTCATAAATTATTTCAGCATCTGCAATCGTAGTTCCTGAAACCCAATCATAATTATTGGGTCTATTTGCAAGATATACTTCACCTTTTTTCCATAATTTGATGAATGTTGATTGTGTTAATGTTCTATATTCTTCTGAATCTGTTCTATAGTAATTTGCAAAATCTCCACTAATTCCTAAATTTTTCATAATTAGAATCATTTCTGCTTCCAAATCGTCCAATGCATCTCTGCATAAATTTAAAAATTCATTACGTTCCGTTTCTCTCATTCTAATGTTATGTTTTTTTTCAGTATAGAGTTCCACTGGTAATCCATTTCTGTCGATTCCTATTGGGAAATACACATTTTTTCCAGCCATTCTTGCAGTACGTGCTATCATATCTATTTGTGAATAATGAGCTGCTGCACCAATATGCCACGGTCTACCAGATGGATATGGTGGTGGTGTATCTATTGTAAAATTATCTTCTTTTGGTATAAAATCATAAATTTTGTTTTCTTCCCACTGTTTTAGAATATTTTTTTCTAATTTTGGATTCCATGATATTTCTGATATTTTAGGTTCCATTTTTTATTTTTGAATATTGGAAATTATGTGAGAACCTTTGTTGTATCCTTCATAAATGTAGACTCCCAGTGCTTCCACATTTTCAGGCATTTTTGGAGCTAATAATTTAATAATTTCAGTTGAAAGATTTTCAACTGTGGCTTCACCCTCTAAAAGATATGTTGTGTGTTTTGGAACTTGTAAATCAAACATTCCTTTTGGTCCATCAAAAGTAATTTGATAATGTGATTCATCCTCTTTTCTTAGATATTTTCTATTGATGAAAAATTTATGATCAAATTCGTTGACAACTTCTTTAATAATTTTTTTTGCTATTCCAAAATCAACTAATAGATTATTTTTCATTTGTCCTACAAGTTCTACCATTACTGATGAAGTATGTCCGTGTAAGATTGAACATTTTTCAACTAATGGTAGTATGTGTGCATAGTCAAATGAGAATGATGCATCCTCTAAAAATATTGAACCTGTTTGTGGTGTTTTGTCATAAAATACTATGTCCTGTAATTCTTTAATTTGTGCAACATATTTTGCATGTCCAATTGCCATTATTTTTTCATCAGGAAAATCTTCTTTGATTTGTTTATATTTTTCAATATCTGCATCATTGTCTATTACTTCAATAAACCCTTTAGCAGTTTTAAAATCAACTTTTACTTTATCTCCATTTTTTAATATCATTTCATAACTGTATTCATAATAATTTTCTAAAAATACAAGCATTTGTGCTACTGTTAATTCTGTTCTTGTTTTGAGTAAATTTCCCTTTTTATCGATGTATCTGAAATCTGAATCTAAAATTGTAGGATTTGTAGTCATGTGACATTTTTTGAGTATGGATATAATATAAATTCTGTAATGACATGCCTGAAAATTGTTTTATTTAGATTAAGGAATTTAAAATTTTGGCAAGTGTTACATCATTATTTGTAATACCTCCTGCATCATGTGTTGTTAATTCTACTGTAATTCTATTGTAAACATTAAACCATTCCGGATGATGATTCATTTTTTCAATTTCCATGGCAGCTCTAGTCATAAATCCAAATGCTTGATTGAAATTATCAAATTGAAATTCTTTGTATAATTTATTATTTTTTATACTCCATCCCGATAATTTTTTTAGTTCTTCATTTATGGTTGAATCTGATAATTTTATCATATTAATTAATTCATATTGTTAGATTAAAAGATTGATAATTTTACCAAAGTTTACCTTGCATTTGCAAAATTAATTTAATATCTTTTGAAATAGTAGATAATGTATCCAAGTCATAATTTGCATTTGTAAAATCTACTGATGTAAAAATGGCACCATCAAAATTCGTATGTCTCAAATTTACACTGCTTAGATTTGTATTTCCTAAATCCGCATTTCTTAAATCCGCATAAAATAAATCCGCTCCACTAATATTTACATTTGTGAGATTAACACCATACATGTCAGTATCCCATAATTTTGCATTTACAAGTTTTGCATTTTGTAAATTTGCTCCTCTTAGTTTGACATTAAATAAAATTGTATTAGTTAAATCCGCTCCACTTAAATCCGCTCCACTAAAATCTGCATTATGAATATCTCTATCTCTTAAATTCACTTCTGTTAAATTAGTATTTGACAAATTTCTTCCAATTAATTCTTCATACTCAAAATTCACTTTTGATAAATTCCTTTTTTTAAAAATATCTCCAGGCTCCATTATTTCTCAGTAAAATGTTTCATTATTATGATGTTTATGATATTTTCCTTATCTAATCATGATTTATGGAAATATATGTAAAATTAATTCTATCATATAGTGTAAGCATATGGATTTAATTAATCAAACATTGCTAGAAAACATAAAAAATTCTATTTCTTATGTAGTTCCAAAAAAGAAAATAGGTGTTGCTTTTTCTGGTGGTGTTGACAGTACATTAATTTCAAAAATCTGTACAGATATGGGTTTTGATATTGTTCTATTGACTATTGGTTTTTCTGAATCTCATGATATTATATTTTCTAAAGAAGTTAATGAACAATTGAATTATTCCCATCATATTTTAGAAATTGATCCTGAATCATTTCCAAAAATTACTTCTAATATTCATAAAGTAATTGCAACTAATAATTTATCTTGGAATGAAAATTGTATTGCTTTCTACTACGTTTCAAAACTTGCAAAAAGTTTGAATATTGATATTGTGATTACTGGTAATGGTATTGATGAATTGTTTTGCGGATACAATGCATATCGTGAAGCCTTTATCGAAGGTCAAAGTAAAATTAACGAAGTAATTGATTCAAAATTACAAAATGAATTAGAAATGATGAAAGCTGTTAATGTTATTGCTTCAAAGTTTGATGTAAAAATTCTCCAACCTCTATTATCTGTTGGATTTATTAAATATGCAAAAACTATTCCTATTTCTGAAAAAATTCATAGTTCTGATGATCTATATCGTAAACATATCATACGTAAATTAGCTAATGATATTGGTGTTCCAAAAATTTCCTGTACTAAAAGAAAAAAAGCATTACAATATGGTTCCAAAATTCATAAATTTCTACTAAAAATTAGATGAATTTTTTTACTGTGTTGTAAACTGATTTTTCTACATTACTAATGATCTTTGGTGATGCTCCAAGATGTTTTTCTGGTAAAAAAATTGCATCAATTTCATTATTTGTTAATTTTGATGAGAATGCTTTATCTTTTTTAATTGCATCTTTATATGACATTCCTTTATCATTTGCCTCAAATGCAACTCTTTGCACGTCTCTATATGCTACAAATCTTGGAATACCTTTTTTGATTAGTGCTTCTAAAACAAATTCTGCAAAAATTTGTCCTTTTGTAATGTCTAGATTGTCTACAATTCGTTTTTCATTTACCATCAAATTTAAAATAATTTTAGTCATGGTTTCTAACATTTCATCAACTAAGATGGATACAGTAGGAATCATGAATCTTTCATTAGCTGAATTTGAAAGATCACGTTCATGCCATAATGGAATATTTTCAAAAGATAATGCAACTTGACTTCTTACTAATTTTGATAATGATGATACTCGTTCACTCTTTATTGGATTTCTTTTAACCGGAACGGCACTACTTCCCATTTGACCTTTTTTGAATTGTTCTGCTACTTCTCCTATCTCTGTCCTTTGCAAATTTCTAATTTCTATTGAAATTTTTTCTAATGTTGCACCAATTAATGCCAATTCAAATACATATTCAGCATATCTTTCTCTAGAAACAACTTGTGTTGTAACTTCTGCTGGGAATAATTTTAATCTCTTTGCAGCTCTTTGTTGTACCTCAAGTGATTTTAAACCCATTAGAGAACCTGTTCCTACAACTCCTAATGTTTTACAAATTAAAATTCTCTTTTTAATTTCTTCAATACGTTCAATGTGTTTTGCCATTTCTGCAGCCCAATTTGCAAATTTTAATCCAAATGAAATAATGCTAGCATGTTGTCCATGAGTTCTACCTACTGCTGGTATTTTTGCATATTTTACAGATTTTTTTGCAAGAATTGATGCAATTTTTGCAACCTTAGGTTCAATAATTTCTAACGCATCTCTCATTTGCATAGAATTACTTGTATCAACTAAATCATTACTTGTAAGTCCATAATGTATCCAAGGTCTTACATTTTTAGAGCATTTTTCACTAAGAGATTCTACTAATGCAGCTGTATCGTGGTCACTTCTTGCTTCCAATTGTTTAATTCTCTTTACAGTGATTTTTCCTGACATTGCAGTTTTGTAGATTTCTTTTCCTACGCTTTTTGAAACTATTCCTATTTCACTTTGGGCTAGTGCAGCAGCTCCTTCAATTTCTAATTGATAATTAATTTTCTTTTGTTCACTGAAAATTTCCATCATTTCTTTGGTGCCATAACGACCACTATCGATAGGTAAAATTGCCAACATTTTGATAATTGTATATTAGAAAATAAATCTACTTGTTTTTCTATCTATTTTTGCGATCATTATACGATTAACCAAATTCACAGAATTTCAACTAAAATTTTTAAAGTTATTTTTGTTTAATTCCTGTATCTGATAGTACCCATTCTAATGCTTTCAAATAACCTTGTTTGAAATTTTTCTCATCAATTGCCCAGTCTGGATTTGCTCTTAATTCTGCAAGTAATTGATTTGCTTTTTCTGTAATTATTGCTTTTTCTAACATACTTTAATTTGAATTCTTGTTGATTTAAAATATTCTTAATAAACTTATGATGATTTAAATTGGATTGAAAGAAAATTTTACCGATACTAATGTCTTCATCTATTCCAAAAAAAATTGGAGAAAATCAATATCAAATTGACGCCGATTCAAATTTTGGAATGAAAGTTCCTGTTAGAATTTATGCTGATGATGCATTGCTTCAAAAAATGTTATCTGACAGGACTATCATGCAGGCCCGAAATGTTGCTTCAATTCCTGGAATTGTTAGCCATAGCGTTGTTTTACCTGATGGTCATGAGGGATATGGATTTCCAGTAGGTGGAGTTGCAGCTATGGATGCTGAAGAAGGAATGATTAGTCCTGGTGGTGTTGGATATGATATTAATTGTGGAGTAAGATTACTACGTTCAAACCTAACTGAACAAACAGTTCGTTTAAAATTAAAGGAACTTGTTAATGATTTATTCAGTTCTATTCCTTCTGGAGTTGGTTCTAAAGGTGCAGTTCGTTTAACAAATTCAGAACTTGATGAAGTTTTAGTAAACGGTGTTAATTGGGCTATTGAACACGGTTATGGTTCATCTCATGATTCTGACGTTTGTGAAGAAAATGGTAAAATACCAAATGCAGATCCTAACAAGGTTTCTGATAAAGCAAGAAAAAGAGGAGCTCCTCAACTAGGCAGTCTTGGTTCTGGAAATCATTTTCTTGAAATTCAAAAAGTACAAGAAATACATGATGAAGAGGCAGCAAGTAGAATGGGAATTAAAGAAGGTACAATTACAGTTTTAATTCATTGTGGATCTAGAGGATTTGGTCATCAAGTTTGTAGTGATTATCTTCGAGTTGCAGAACAATCTATGGAAAAATATAACATTAATCTACCTGATAGAGAACTTGCTTGTGTTCCAAATAATTCTGAAGAGGGTGAGTCTTATAGAAAAGCAATGTTTGCTGCATTAAATTTTGCATGGAGTAATAGACAAATGATTTCTCATTGGACTAGAAAATCATTTGAACGTGTATTTAATCAAACAGAATCTGATCTAGATATGAAATTAGTTTATGATGTTGCACATAATATTGCTAAAGTGGAAAAACACAAAGTTAATGGAGAGGAAAGAAAATTAGTTGTTCATAGAAAAGGTGCAACAAGAGCGTTCCCTTCAAATCGAAGTGAAATTCCCTCTAAATATCGTGATCTTGGTCAACCTGTTTTAGTTCCTGGTTCTATGGGAACATCAAGTTGGATTTTACTTGGAAAACCTAATTCTATGAACTTGAGTTTTGGCTCCACTGCTCATGGTGCAGGAAGAACCATGTCTAGATCACAGGCTCGAAGAAATTTTACTGAGGATAGTGTAAAAAAATCTCTTAATGATAAGGGTATTTTTATCAAATCATTAACACGAGATGGAGTTGTGGAAGAAACCCCTGAGGCTTACAAAGATGTTGATTCTGTAGTTAATGTTTCACATAATCTGGGAATTGCTACTAAAGTTGCAAAATTAGTACCTATAGGAGTGATTAAAGGTTGAGCGACGACGATTCTGAACTTCAAAGATTACAATCTAAACGTTTAGCTGAAATGCAAAAAAATATTTCTTTTCGAGATACTATGGACAAAAACCTAAAGTCACCTGAGGAAAAAATTATCAATCCTAGAGATGCATTGATAAAACAATTGGGATTTAGAGGATTAGAGGTTTTAACAAATGCTGAATCTCAATTCCCAAATGAAACTAAAATGATTATTGATAAATTATATGAATTGATTAAAACTGGTGAAATTACTGAAATTCTTGATGGTGGTAAATTATTAGCATTGTTTCGTTCAATTGGATTAAGTGTAAGAATGGATACAAAAATTAACATTCAACAAGATGGAAAATTTGTTTCGTTAACTGATAAACTTACGAACAAATCCGATGATGATGTGGAATGAATATTACTTTAGAAATTGGAACCAAAAATTATCTTGATGATTTACTTTGTATAAAAAAAAATCTTTCTCATATGGAAAGTCTTTTGAACTGCTATGCAAGTTACTCACTTAGTCAACCTTCTTCAAAATTTGGTTGGACATTTTTTAAATTAGAATTTAAATCTAATTTTCAAACAAGTATATGTGAAAAATTTTCAGATATTCTAGTAAAATATCAATTTAATGATGAAGCAGGTAAATTTACTAAATTTATGAGTGATTATTTTATTGCTCGTGGTTGTAATGTTAAAGTAAAGTCTGTTAACTAAACTCTTCTTCCTCTTTTTCCACCTTTCTTTCTGGTGGTGTCATGAGGAATTGGTGTTACATCGTCAATTCTTCCAATTTTAAACCCGCCTCTTGCTAATGCTCTGATGGCTGCTTGTGCACCAGGACCTGGAACTCTTGAACCAACTCCTCCTACTGCACGAACTCTGATATGAAATCCTGTAAATCCTTTAGTTCTTGTAGCTTCATTAACTGCATTTGCAGCTTTCATTGCAGCAAATGGTGATGATTCGTATCTATCTGCATTAACATGAACTCCACCAGAACTAATGGCAACTGTCTCAGCACCTGTTAAATCTGTCATGTGAATAATTGTATTATTGAAACTGCTGAAAATGTGAGCAATTCCCCATTTTTCTGGACCTTCTTTTTTGGTTTGTGGTTGATCCTTTGTTTCAACTACTGCCTCAGTCGTTTTAACTGGTGCTTCTACTTGGGCCTCAATTTCTGACAATGCTTAACAAATCTTAAAGGGTTTAAAAAACATTGATTTCATTAAAACGTTTCAATTTAGTCACTTGGATTAATTTTCTTTATTGTTGATATACTATAATTTACTGAATATTTTTGATGGCTTCAATTATTCTATTAGTAATTGTTATTGCGGTTTCTGTTGCTTTATTGGGCTCTGTATTAATACAATCCACTACATCGCTTAATAATCTAATCTTGTCACCATTAGAAAAAAAATGCCAAGAAATTGCAAACGAAGGATACAAAATCCATACCATTTATCCTACTTCAAATCCTGATCAACTTTTAGAAAATGATAGGAAAAGATTGCTATATCTTGATGATTTGTGGATGAAAGAATGTGTTTCTGTTTTATCTGATGAATCTATTATGAATATTGTCAATAATGTTGAAAGAGATTTTTCTTATGGTGAATAATTATTTAAAATGTTTCCATCCTAAATCTTTTAGTAATGTTTTTTCTCCTTTATTTTCTAAATAAACTTTTTTCCCTAATGACACATAACCAATTTCAATAATTGGTGTTTTTAATAATTTTGCATTTTTAATTATTATTTTTTTATATTTTGGGGATACTGTAAATACAAATTCGTATTCTTCACCACCATGAAATACTAATGAATTCAAATTAATCTTTTGTTTTTTCAAATAAGTTTCTAAATCTTTATTTATAGGTATTTTATTTATAACAAATTTTTTTTTACTTTGTTTTGACATTTCATTTAAAGTAGTTGATAGCCCATCACTTGAATCCATTGCAGATGTAAAATATTTTTTATTTTTTAAACCATAATCAAGTCTTGGTTTCGGACTTGTAAATGCTTTAACCGATTTTTTTATTAAATTATTTGTAGTTTTATTATTACTCAACAGTATTTTCAAACCTAGAGATGTATATCCAAATGGACCTGTAGTGAATATTAAATCGCCTTTGTTAGAACCTTTTCTAGTAACAATTTTGTTTGAATTTCCAAAAATACAAACATTGAATACCACTTCTCTACCTTCATTTGTATCTCCGCCAATTATTGAAATTTGATTTTCTTTACATGCTTTTTTAAATCCGTTTCCAATATTTTCTATTTCCTTTTTTGAAATAGATTTCGGTAAATTTATTGAAATCATTCCATACTTGGGTTTTACCCCTTTACATGCAAAATCACTTACACACGCAATAACACTTTTTCGTGCAGCCTCAGATAATTTCATTTTTTGTGGAATGTCTGTACTTTGTACCATTGTATCTGTTTTAGATATAATTTTTATTTTACCTAAGGAGAATACTTCAACATCCTCTGAAATAAATTTTTTATTTCTTAATTTTGTTTGAAAAATATTAATTATTTTATTTTCACTTAATTTTGTCATAATATTCTTGCACCATTTTTTTAGTATTATTAATTATCATTTTACATTTCTCCTCATTATTTGATTCTACAGAAATCCTAATGATATCCTCCGTATTTGATTTTCTAATTAAAACCCATGAATTTTCATCTATGATTGCTTTAATTCCATCTCGTGTGTCTATTTCTGAATATTTTTTTGTTAACTCATTTTTTATATTTTCAATTATTCTGTCATGATAATTTGAATTAATTTCTATTTTTTCTCTAATTTGAAAATAATCTTTCATATAGTTTAAAATTTCATAAAATTTTGAATTTTTTAGCATTGATGATATTAAACCACTTGTAAGAATTCCTTCTCTACAATAATTAAATTCACGTAAAATAAATCCTGCACTACTTCCTTCTCCACCAGCTTGAGAATCATTTTTTAACATTTCTTCAATTACATTTGCTTCCCCTACTTTTGATCTCAGAACCGTTCCACCCTTTTCTTTAATGAATTTTTCAATTGATATACTTGTGTCTATACTTAAGACAAATTTTTTGTATCCAAGTTCTAATGATTTTGCAATTCCTAAACCTAATGTTACATCTGGAGCTTGTTTTTTTCCTTTTATGACAACTACTAAGCGATCTCCGTCTAGATCAAATGCAAATCCAATTTCTTTGTTATTTGATATATCCTTTAATTGTATTAATTCATCTGATGTAGGATCTGGGCCTCTTGAACAACCTGAAAGTTCTTTATTTATGACTTCAACATCACATCCAATATTTTTTAACAAATTAACTGCAAAATCTTTTGCAGCTCCTCCTCCAATATCTACTACAATTTTAGGAAAATTTTCTATATTACCTATAATTTTTTTTGCATCTTCAATGTATGTTGATTCTATTTTTTTAATTTTACCTATTTTTGATTTTAAAATTTCTTTATGATTTATTATTTGAGGAAGTTCTTTTTCATTAATTCCTCTTCCATCTAAAATAAATTTCATTCCATTCCATTCTATAGGATTATGTGATGAAGAAATCACAATACCTGCACCATATTTTCTTGATTCTCTAAATATTACTGGAGTTGGTACCATTCCTAAATCGAAAACATCTATTCCATTTTTCATTAGAACTCCACTAACTGTTTCTTGAATAATTTTACCTGAAGGTCTTGTATCTCTACCAATTACACATTTTTGTGATTTAATAAGAGATGAGAAATTATTAGAAAACTCAATTATGTCTTTTAGATTGAGATCTTCTCCAAATATTCCTCTAATCCCTGAAATTGTTTTTTTCAATTACCCAAAGTCAGAAAGGCTTTTTATTAACTCTGATGTATTTATTCAATCGTGCCTTGGTAGCTCAGCCTGGTAGAGCAACTGATTCGTAATCAGTAGGTCGCGGGTTCAGATCCCGTTCAAGGCTTTATTTTGTATATTTTTAAAATTATTTCAACTTTCTTCTATTGTTCATCTAAAGTTTCAATATCTACTTCTAATTCTTTACCTAAACCTATCCACCATTGACTTGTTTGTTCTTTCATACTTCATTTAATTTGTTGAAATACTTGTTTATAGATCTGTCGATTGATAAATAATAAATCATTTCGTAATTTTTTGTAAAATTCTTTCTATTCTAGCCCTGCTTGTTTTCTTTTTCTTTTTCTATACAAGATTATGATGAGAGTTCCGCCTGCACATCCCCAAAAGAGTGGAGTTAATCCATTTTCAATATAGGGGTTTAATGCTCCAACAAATCCTAAAATCATAATTGATACAAGTACAAATCCTATCATTTCTAGTAATTTTGGCATCTTTTTTCTATTTTATTCTCTAGAATCAAAAAGATATATGGTTTTGTTAGATACGCAATGTATGGATAAGTATCTTACAATTATTTTGATTTTTATGGTCGTGGGAATTCCAATTGCATTTGTTTCACCGACAAGTGGAGAAATACGTGAACAACCTTTTCTTCCACTATTTTATGGTTCTATAGGAGGCATTATCTTCATTATTTTTTATGGTGGTTACAAGGATAAGAAAGAAAGACAAAATCTTAACGCTAATAGGAAAAGACCTAAAAAATAGATTTTAAAGTTCTAAACCAAATGATTCTGCAATACTTGAAAAATTAGCATATGACTCCAAATATTGTCTTCCTTTAGAAGTTATTACAAAAGTATTTTTTCCATCATACTCAATTTTGTTAATGAGACCTGCACCTGTTAAATTATCTAAAAATTTAGATAATCTCGAATGTGATAAATTTGCTTTTGTTAGAAGAGATGTTGTTTTGATACCCTCTTGACCTGATTGTTGGGTAACAGTCAAAAGATCTGCAACAATTTGCATACTAGTTCTATAAGATACCATGTTGCCTATAATTTCAAACTGAGATATAAGGGTATTACCATGAATTCAGATCAGATAAATAAGCTCCAACTGTATTTTGGTACAATGTCATCTCAATCACCAATTCCATGGTTTGATGACTTTGTAGGTGTCGCATATCGTTATTATGATCTTAGAATGAATGTT
>SXGU01503564.1_pt1 | contig 59994 bp, 42 predicted proteins | sample 3174531 | NCBI WGS metagenome assembly SXGU01 (sample SAMN11356863, study PRJNA531348) | freshwater metagenome | isolation source: freshwater sample F1-140 | place: China: Fuxian Lake, Yuxi | collected 2017-12-25 | reverse complement strand
GATCGCCGGGCTCAAGGTGGGGCGCATCATCAATGAGCCCACTGCCGCTGCACTTGCCTACGGCCTCGAAAAGAAGAAGAACGCCCGCATCGCCGTCTTCGACCTCGGCGGTGGTACCTTCGACATTTCCATCCTCGATGTCGGCGACGGCGTCTTCGAAGTGCTTTCGAGTAACGGCGACGGTCACCTCGGTGGCGACGACTTTGATCAACGAATCATCAACTCGCTCGCCGAGGATTTCCGGAAGAAGGAAGGCATCGACATCCGCAGCGATGCGATGGCTCTCCAACGCTTGAAGGAAGCCGCTGAAAAAGCAAAGATCGAACTCTCGACGCAACTCGAGACAAGTGTGAACCTCGCCTACATCACGGCCGACCAGAATGGACCGAAGCACCTTCAGACCACCATCACGCGCGTCGGGTTTGAGTCGATGTGCGCGGATCTTTTCGCGCGACTGCGTGGCCCGTGCGAGCAAGCGATTCGCGACTCGAAACTCGATCCCAAGGACATCGAAGAAGTTGTGATGGTCGGTGGTTCGATTCGCATTCCTAAAGTCCAAGACATCGCGAAGGAAATCTTCCAAGCGAAGGCGCTCGACCGCTCCATCAATCCAGACGAAGTCGTCGCCATCGGCGCAGCCATTCAGGGTGGCGTGCTGATGGGGGATGTCAAGGATGTGCTGCTTCTCGACGTCACGCCGCTCTCCTTGGGCGTGGAGACACTTGGGAGCGTGATGACCACACTCATTCCTCGCAACACGACGATTCCGACGAGCAAGAAGGAAGTTTTTTCGACCGCGAGCGATGGGCAAACTTCGGTGACGATTCATGTCCTTCAAGGCGAACGGCAATTCGCGTCCGACAATCGAACGCTCGGGCGATTCGATCTCACCGGCATCGCGTCTGCCCAGCGAGGGGCGCCCCAGATTGAAGTGGAGTTCGCTCTCGATGCGAACGGCATTCTCAATGTGAGCGCCACCGACAAGGCCACGAACAAGAAGCAGGAAGTGAAGATCACGGGTTCCTCCGGCCTCTCCAAGGACGAAGTCGAGCGCATGAAGCGCGAGGCGGAGGAAAATGCAGCGAGCGACAAAACGCGTCGTGAACTCGTTGACCTCAAGAATCAGGCCGAGCAACTGGTGTACGGCACGAAGAAAGCGCTCGCGGATGTTGGCGAGCGCGTGCCTGCGGCTCTTCGTGGAACCATTGAGAGCGCGGCCGCGAATCTCGAAGAACGCATCAAGAGCGATGACAAGGCGGCAATCGAAGCGGCCATGAAGCAACTCAGCGACGCCAGCGTTGAACTCGGCAAAATCCCCGTGAGTGAAGCAGGCGCTGCACCCAAGGCGGAGACTACCGAGAACTCCACTGGGTCCAAGAAGGACGATGTCATCGACGCGGATTTCGAAGTCAAGGATGCATAAAACTCCAAGGTAGGTCTCCTCTCAAGGGCGCGCGGACTTCCGCGCGCCCTTGTTCTTCATGGCGTAGGATCTCTCACCCATGCGATCAGGAATGCAATCCGTCAAAGGCATCCCCGTATCCCCTGGGATCGTCATGGGACGGGCGATCGTGCTAGGTAGCGCTGAAACCCATGTGCCGCGACGGATCATCGAAGCTGACCAGCTCGATGCAGAAGTGGCACGACTCGACGCTGCACTTGTTGGCGCGGTCGAAGAACTCGCCGTCCTGCGTGATCGAACGGAAGCGCAGATCGGACGAGATGCCGCCAAGATTTTCGGATTTCACCTTGGACTCCTCCAAGACCCCACCCTCCTTGCGCCGATGCGCGCTCGCATTCTCACCGATCGCGTGAATGCAGAGGTTGCCGTCGCGGATGCGTTCCAAAGACTTGCGGATCAGTTCCGCGCCCTCGGCAGCGAGATGTTCAGCCAGAAGGCGAATGATGTCCTCGACCTCGATCGACGAGTGCTCGCGAAACTCATGGGGGAAGACGAAAATCGGCTCGCCACGCTCACAGAGCCGTCCATCGTCATCGCACACGAATTGACTCCTTCGCAAACGGCGGGGATGGACCGAACCATGGTCATCGGCATTGCGACTGACCTTGGCGGTCGCACGAGCCATACATCGATCGTTGCGCGCGCCATCGAGATTCCCTGCGTCGTCGGCTGTAGCCGAGTGATGGGTCGCGTGGCCGATGGCGACATGATCATCGTCGACGGCGACACCGGCGTCATCATCATCCGGCCCGATGCGCGGACGCTCGCTGAGTATCGCATCCAGCAAGAACGATTTTCCGTCTACCGAAGCATGTTGCGGAACACCGCGCAACTCGAAGCGGTGACGAAGGACGGCACGCGTATTCAACTGCTCGGGAACATCGAGTTTCCGCATGAAGTGGAAAGCGTGTTTGCCAACGGCGGCGATGGCGTCGGCCTCTACCGCACCGAGTTTCTCTATCTCACGAGCGACCACGAACCAACGGAGGAGGAACAGTTCACCGCTTACAAGCACGCGGTTGAGTTGTTGAAGGGCCGACCCTGCACGATTCGCACCCTCGACCTCGGTGCGGACAAGTACACGCAACAGCGGGCCGCCGAACCAGAGCGCAACCCGTTCCTCGGCCTGCGTTCGATCCGCTACTGCCTCCAACACAAGCCTCTGTTCAAGACGCAACTTCGCGCAATTCTCCGCGCGAGCGCGTTCGGCCCCCTGAAGGTGATGTTCCCACTGGTTTCGACGGTCATGGAGCTCCGTCAGGCGCGATTGATCTTCAACGATGTCTGCGAGGAACTCTCCGAAGAAGGCGTGCGCTACGACCCGAACATCCCTGTTGGGATCATGGTCGAGACGCCGAGTGCTGCACTGATGGCTAATGCATTCGCAAAGGAGGTTTCGTTTTTCTCGATCGGCACCAATGACCTCATCCAATACACCCTCGCGGTCGATCGTGGAAATGAGCGCGTCGCGCACCTCTACTCAGGCGCAAGTCCTGCCGTCCTTTACTTGGTGAAAACGGTCGTTCGCACCGCCCGACGCGCCGGTGTCGAATGCTCTTTGTGCGGCGAGGTGGCCGGCGAGGCGATTTTTACGATGTTGCTGATCGGCCTCGGGCTTCGTACACTCTCCCTTGTCCCGAGTCAGATCCCGCTCATCAAGCGCGTGATTCGCTCGACGACAGTTGAACATTGCGAAGAACTGGCCCGCCGGGTCGGTTCCTTCGATTCTGAGCGGCAGGTGCTGAACACCCTCCGCGACGAACTTCGGAAGATTGACCCCGGATCCTTCGCTGGCTGGATAGCCGAGTAGGCATCGGGGGTCGAAATGAACATGTGGCTGACCACGAAGCATGGGCGTGCGCGAACAATCAAGCACGCGCCCAATTCTGGGTGAGCAAGTCGACGGTATCCGCAGCAGCGCGAGTGGCACCTCGCTTGAGGTGATGGCCCTTCGTGATTCTCTCTTGTGCATCGTTCGCTTCCTCGTGAAGCGAGGATCGAAGAGCCACGAGGCTGCTCCGGACAGGATGTTGAGACACGAGGCGAAACCAGCCTCCTCACTGCATCCGTCATCCAATCGAGTGCGCGATCTAATGCGCAACGATTGGAGAAGGCGGGGTGCGACCGGGACGCGAGTCCCGCTTGCACGAGAGCGTCTCTGCACCTGACTTCCTGCGCAATGCGCACGAAGTCTCCTTCGACTCACTCAAACTTCGTGACGGTCACTTCCACCCAACGAGGTGGTGCGAGCATTGCTGCTCTGCGCTCACCACCGAGCGATGGCGATTGCCACGCGCTCGCTGAACAGAAGGAAGGCGTCTGATGACTGAGTACGAAACGGATCCCGCGTCGAAGAAGAACGCAAACAAAACCATGCACGAAACGCATCCCACGGATGCGACCTTGCCGCAAACAGAGTCGGCTGACGAATTGGCAGCGGAAGCCGGTGTTCCGCAACCCTCGACTTCGGACGAATCGAGCGGCGCGTGGACAAATGCACACGAGTGGCATGGCGCGACTCCCCCGCTCGCCGACGAAGCGCCTGCGCAGGAGTGGAATCTTGAAGCCTGGGAATCTGCCGCGACCGCCTTTCGCGCAGAATCGACCGACAAGGAGTCCGATGACACGCACGACGAGAGCCCCGCGAACGAGCGCGACCTCGACGACGACGGCGAGACCGAAGGCGGAGTCGGCGGCGACGACCCTGAGTCGCTGCGCACGGACGCCGAAAGCCAAACGCCGAGGGACGGGGAACTCGCAGCGGAAACCACAGCGATCACGACCGGCGAGGGCCGACGCGGCCGGCGGCGGCGCGGCGGACGAGGTCGGCGAAACGCCGCGTCTTCTCCGACAGTCGACGATGCGCGACCGCGGCCAGAGGTCGCGGACCCCATGCCTGAACAGGATGATGCTCCGAGGCGCACGGAGCCAAAGCCGAAGATTGTCATGCTCGTCAACGACAATGCGGGTTCCGAACTGCGCATTGCGATTCTCGAAAACAACACGCTCGCGCAGTACTTCTCCGAGCGCACAGCGACGGCGACGAATGTCGGCAGCATTTACAAGGCGCGCGTGCTGAATGTCGAGCCTGCCATTCAAGCCGCATTCGTCGACTTTGGCGAAGGGGCGAATGGATTCCTCCATGTCAGCGACCTCCATCCGAAGTACTTTCCCGGCGAAGAGCGAACGGAGAAGGTGGGACGAAAGATCCCACGATACGACCGCCCGATGATGCAACACGCCCTGAAGCGTGGGCAAGAGATTCTCGTGCAGGTGCTGAAGGAAGGACTCGGCTCCAAAGGCCCCACCGTCACGAGCTATCTCTCTCTCCCAGGCCGCTTGCTCGTGATGATGCCCGACATGGACAACATCGGCGTGAGCCGGAAGGTGGAGGACGAAGATCAACGCCGCGCGATGCGAAAGATCCTCGATTCCCTCGAACTGCAGGACGGATTCGGGTTCATTCTGCGCACTGCGGGATTCGATGCCACGCGCACCGAACTGATGCGTGACGCGCAGTATCTCACTCGGCTCTGGCAGCAGATGGAGAAACGCATGCACGCCGTGGGCGCGCCGTGCCAACTCTACGCAGAGGGAGATGTACTGCTGCGCACGATCCGCGATGGCATTGACGGCGATGTCGAAGCGATCATTGTCGATAGCGAAAGCGCGTTCCGCCGAGCGAAAGCCTTCCTTGAAGTCGTTGCACCTCGCGCGAGCGAGTTGCTTCGGTACTGGGATCGCAGTACGCCGTTGTTCTACGCCTTCGACATCGAACGGCAGATCGAACTCATCCATTCGCGCGAAGTCCCGCTGCCCTCTGGCGGCGCACTCGTCTTCGATCAAACCGAAGCGCTCGTGGCGATTGATGTGAACAGCGGGCGCTCGCGTGCCGCGCGCGACTCGGAGACCAATGCGTACAACACGAACGTCGAAGCCGTCGACGAGATTTGCCGTCAACTTCGACTGCGAGATCTCGGCGGATTAGTCGTCGCCGATCTGATTGATATGCGGTCGGCGAAGCACCGCCGAGACATTGAAGAGCGCGTCCGCATGCATCTTCGCAAGGATCGCGCGAAGTACACAGTGGCACCGATCTCTGAGTTCGGCATCCTTGAACTGACCCGTCAGCGCATGCGACCGAGCATGCGCAAGACGCACTATCACGATTGCCCTGCCTGCTCCGGCACGGGCGAACTCCGAAACCCCGAGGCTGGCGCACGCGATGCGATGCGCCGGCTTGCGGCGATCTTGGATATCGATCGCGTTCGAAGAGTCGAGATTGTGGTGGGAAGCAAAGTCGCAGCGACCTTGCTCTCGACCAAGCGTCGCGCCCTCGTCGAGATTGAAGACGAGTTCGGCAAGACCGTCTCCGTGCGAATCAGTGACGCGATCCCTCCCGACCGCGCCGACTTCTACGCCTACGACGATCGAGACACCGACATCGAACTCGATCGCATGCCAAGGCTTGATCGCCCCACGATTGCGAAGCTTCCTTCGACGGTTCCCGCAGACGAAGAAGGCGACGACGATGCAAACGATGATGGTGCGCCAAGCGAAAGCGGCGGTCGCCGCCGCCGACGACGCCGGCGAAAGCCAGCAGCTGCAGACGCAACTGCGCTCATTCTCTCTGGTGGATTTGACGATCTTCCGGACCTCGACGCCGCCGAGCCCACGGTTGCGGAGGCGCTCAAGCGAGATGCCCAGCAGCGCGCACAAGAAGCGGCGCTTCGTGCGCAGGCCGATGCGCTTGCTCGGCGCGAAGCGAAAGAACGAGCGGCGCGTGAGGAACTCGCGGAGCATGAACGCGCGCTGGCCGAAGCACGCGCTGCCGCGCGCATGCGCGCGCATGAACGCGCCGTCACCGAGGCACTCTCGCTTCGTGCGACTGGAGATGTCATCAAGGTCTTTGAACTCGCAAAGGAACTTTCGCAGGCGAGCAAGGACCTCCTCGCACTCTGCATTGAGCTCGGACTTGGGAAGAAGAGTCACATGACGAAGCTCACTGGTGCGGAAGCGGACACGATCCGCATGCACTATGGAGCACTTCCGATTCCCGAACCGGATCCAGAGCGGCTCGAGGCGTTGACAGAAGAAGAGTTGTCGTCCGTCGCCTTGGAGTTCGAGTCTCGCCGGCCACAGGCCGAGGACGATGGTCGCATGAAGCGCGAAGTTGACGATGGCGCACGCGACGATGCATCCGAAGGCGGGCGCAACCGAAGGCGCCGACGACGCGGTCGGGGACGAGGACGGGATCGCCAAGCCGATGAAGATCAGCCGCACACTGGTGAATCGACCGACGCGGAAGCACCCGCCGAAAATGCCGCCGACGATGCGGAGACTGCGAGTGCTCCGGGTGAAAGTGCGGCCCAAGAGACCGGAGGCGGTGCCCGCAAGCGAAGGCGACGCCGCGGCGGAAGAGGTCGCTCTCGTCCGCACGATTCCACGGAAACGACCGGGTCTAGCGCCCCCCGCGCGCAGCCGCATCCAAAGAGCAGTGTTCCGGACGATGCCGGCACGGCATCCAAACCATCAGGCGGAGACGCGCGGGAAGGTCGCCGACGAGGGCGTCGGGGTCGCGGTGGGCGCGGAGGTCAGGATGGCGAACGAGCCTCAAGTCCGCAGTCGCGAGGATCGTCGAATGCGCCTGCGGCTCGTCCTGCTGCAACGCTGCCCCCTTCAACCCCCGCGCCCCCCGCAGCCACTCCTACCACACCGGTGAAGCGAGGCCTGTACGCGCGCAATCGAAAGCTTGCGCCCGGCGAACGACCCAAGGGCGATGATCGTTGATGCGTCGACGCGTTTTCATCCTTGGCTCCACAGGATCCATCGGGATGAACACGCTTGATGTCATTCGCGACTTCTCCCTGCAACGCAATCGCGGTGTGCCACTGCCTCCACCGGACTTTGAAGTCGTGGGCATCAGCACGCACCGACGGGAGGTCGAACTCGCGCATCAGGCGAAGGAGTTCCAATGCCGCGCAGTCGCGGTGACTTCCGAGACAAGCGCGTCGTCGTTTTCACCCGATTGCACGGTGTTTCGAGGCGCATCCGCCCCGTGCGAAATGCTTCGCGCGTTCGCACAGCGTCGCGATCTCGTCGTCGTCGCCATTGTGGGTGCTGCCGGTATTCAACCGACGCTGACCGCGCTTCAACTTGGTTGCGACCTCGCGCTCGCGAACAAGGAAACACTCGTCGCCGCCGGCGCAATCGTGATGCGTGAGGCGGAGCGACAAGGCGCACGAATCCTCCCCATCGACAGCGAGCACAACGCGCTCTTTCAGTGCCTGAAGTCGGCCTCGCGCTTTGAGCGAGGATTCACGGATGTGCGTCGAGTGGTGCTGACCGCTTCTGGGGGACCCTTCCGCAAGGCAACGGCCGAAGAACTCTCACGCGTCACGGTAGAAGACGCGCTACGACATCCAACTTGGACGATGGGGCCAAAGGTGACGATCGATTCCGCGTCGCTGATGAACAAAGCCCTCGAACTCATCGAGGCGCACTGGCTCTTCGGATTGCCCAGCGACCGGCTCGATGCAATCGTGCACCCACAATCTATCGTGCATGGATTCGTAGAGTTCCTCGACGGCTCCACGCTTGCGCAACTCGCCCCCCCCGATATGCGCACGCCAATCCAGCACGCGCTCACCGACCCAGCGCGCTTCGACGGCCCTTCGAGAAAGTTGGAATGGAGCACGATGCGTTCGCTCGAGTTTGAGCCGATCGATCACCGTCGGTTTCCCGCGCTTTCCCTCGCGCATGAAGTCATTTTGCGTGGAGGACTCGCGGGCGCGGTCTTCAACGCCGCCAACGAGGTCGCCGTCGAAGAGTTTCTCGCGCGGCGCATCGGGTTTGCGGCTATCACGCGCATTGTCGAAGCGACGCTTGAGCGATTTGCCTCGCGCACTCATCCCACAAACACATCGCACACGCTCGACGAAGTCTTCGATGCAGACACGCAGGCGCGCGCATTCGCGCGGCAGTCCACCCGCTCAGCTCACGCCCACGCTTCGCGATCGATCCGCTCGCCTTCTTAGCCAAACGCCGATCGGCGGCAAGACTCGCTCGCCCTCTCCCTCCCCGCACACCAACACGCACGCGCACTCGAGACATCAACTTTGGGAAGTTTCCTCCTCATCCTCCTTGGCTTTGGCCTCTTGATCGCTGTGCACGAACTCGGCCACTTCGCAGCCGCGAAGTGGGCCGGTGTTCGCGCTGACGGATTCGCAATCGGCATGGGGCCAGTGCTTTGCTCCTATCGCAAAGGCGTCGGCTACTGCTTCGGAAGCGCGGATGCGCGCGTGATCAACCGAATCGGCAAACGCCCGATCGAGTGCAGTGACGAGGAACTCGCCGAGTTTGGACTCGGCGAAACGGAGTACTCCCTGCGCGCACTTCCGCTCGGAGGCTATGTGCGCATGCTTGGCCAGGAAGATGGGCAGCCTGTGGAGGCAAGCAACAACCCTCGATCGTTCGCCGGGTGTCCAATTCCCAAGCGGATCGTCATCATTCTCGGCGGGATTGCGGCCAACCTTGTTCTCGCGATCGCCTTGTTTCTCGGCGCATTTCTCCACGGCGTCAACTTTGAAGCGCCGATCATCGGCACGCTCGATCCTCAGGGCGCTGCAGCAAAGGCTGGAATCCGTGCGGGTGATCGCGTGCAGTCCTGCGACGGCGAACGCATCGACACCTTCAACGATTTGATCATCGCGGCGGCGATGAGTCGACCAGACACACCAATGTCGATCTCACTGACGCGAACGAGCGCAAGCGGCGAAGAATCGATCGTCGCGAGCGTGGATCCGACCGTGGATGAAGCGAGCGGACTTCGCTCGCTGGGCATCGCACCCACTTCGAGCGCCACGCTGACGGCAGTTCGGGAGTCCGACGCGCTCGTGCGAGCGGCGATCAAGGGCGCGCAACTCCCGGCATCCATTGTTCCCGGCGCACGACTCGTCGCACTCGATGGGCAACCGATCTCGAACCTCGTCGATGCGCAGCGCATTGCCGCGGACAGCCATGGATCTCCACTCGCGGCGGATTGGATGTTGCCCGATGGAGCCAAGGTTGAAGCGTCCCTCCTCCCACGCGCGATGTTCAGTCGATTCCATTCGGTGACACCGACTGGCGCGACGCGCATCGATGAGGGGCTTGTCGGCCTTGCCCCGCTCTGCGCGGTCGAAGCGATTGATCCTTCGAGCCGCAATCAAGGGGTGCTGGAAACGGGCGATGTTTTTCTCTCCGTCGGCGACCTCGCTGGACCGAAGGCAGCCGACCTCATCGAGTTCGTCCGCTCGCGCCCCAAGGCCGAGATTCCCGTGAGAATCCTGCGCCGAGGGAAGGATGACGCGAGCGCTGACGCGGAACTCTCGCTCCTGCTCAAGACGGATGGAGATGGTCGCATCGGGGTCTACTTGCATCCCGCGTGGGACTTGCCTTTCCTCGCACGAAGCATCGCGAAATCGACCGTCAATGCGGTGGAACAACCCACCCCCGCTTCCTCGCTTGCGATCGTTCCGACGGGCCGACTGCTCGCGCTGAATGGCGAACCCATCTCGAATTTCTACCAGCTTCGTTCTGCGCTGCGGCGGGGCGAGGCCAACCCCTCCAGCGAGCCAACCGCGTTCGAACTCACTGTGCTCGACCCGCGAGTGGGCGCAGAGCCGAGTTCCATGCCGCTCATTCTGACGAGTGCGCAGCTGACGGAAGTGCGCGCGCTTGGATGGCGGTTTCCAATTGATTCGAACTACTTCGATCCTGCCTATGTGCTCCTCTCGGCCGGTGGCGATCCGATCCGTGCGGTCACGATGGGATTCGAACGAACCTATGCGGTTGGCAAAAGTGTGTTCGCGACGATCGATCGCGTCGCGCGCGGAACGGTCAGTGCCACGCAATTGCAAGGCCCCATCGGCATTCTGCACGTCGGCACACGCGTGGCCGATGAAGGCTTCTCATACCTGATCTTTTTCCTCGCGCTGCTCTCCGTGAATCTGGCCGTCGTGAATGCACTTCCGATTCCGATTGCCGATGGCGGGCTCCTGCTGTTTGCCCTCTACGAGGGAATTCGCGGAAAGGCACCGAGCGTGCGATTCCAATCCATGGCTGTCCTCTGCGGCATCATCTTCGTCGCAGCACTCTTCCTGTTCACCTTCGCCAACGACATGCGCCGTCTCCTCGGAATCTGAGTCATGGCAACTGCCACCACAGCGCGGCACAACCCTCTCTCGCGAGTCGCGCTCATCACCGGTGCGGGGAGCGGGATCGGAGCAGCAACCGCTCGTCTGTATGCAGCACACGGTTGGCGAGTTGTGCTCGTTGGAAGGATGCTGGAGAAACTTGACGCAGTGCGGCGCTCAATGCACGAAGCGGAGGCGCATCACTGCATCGCGGCAGATCTCATCGACGCCGCGGTTTCGAGATCGGTGATCGATCAGGCAATTGCGCGATATGGCCGGATAGACGCGCTTGTCCTCGCTGCAGGCATCGGCGTGCAATGCGCAATCGGAGAGCACACTGCCGCGCTGATTGACGAGACCCTGCGCATCAATGTCATCGCGCCCGCGAACATGATCGCGCACGCGTGGACGCACTTTGCGGAGCGCCAATGCGGTTGCGTCGTGCTGATTTCTTCACTCGCGAGTTCCGACCCCTTCACCGGATTTCTCGCGTACGCGGCGAGCAAGGCTGGGCTTGATAGTCTCGCGCGGTCGGTCGCCATCGAAGGGAAGCTCATTGGCGTCACAGCGTTCGTGCTCAATCTCGGGTGCGTTGAGACGCCATTGCTTCGCCGACTCTTTTCTCATTCGATCGTGCCGAGTGAACGAACCATCTCTGCTGACTCCGTCGCACAAGTTTGTCTCGATTGCGCGGAAGGAAAACTCGACGCGCAAAGCGGCCAGTGCATCCTGATGCGAAGTCCGTGAGCCCTCCGCGCATGCATTTCAATCGCGCCGACGACTCATCGCGCGATCCATGTCTCGCTTGTCTTCACGAGACTTGATCGACTCCCGCTTGTCGCCGCGCGTTTTGCCAACGCCTAATCCGATGAGCACCTTCGCTCGGCCTCCCTTCCAATAGATCTTCAGGGGAACCAGCGTTCCTCCCTTCACTTTCACTTCCGCGGTAAGCCGAAGGATTTCTCGGCGATGTGCGAGGAGTCTGCGCCCTCGGGTGGGCTCATGCTGCCTCGCCGCGCCCGCTGCGTGATACTCACCGATGTGAACGCCAATCAGCGTGAGGCTTACCGGCGCGATCTCACCCTTCGCCCACCCCTCAGAAAGGCTCGCCAGACCGAGCCGAAGCGATTTCACTTCGCTGCCGCGGAGCTCTATCCCGCACTCGAGCGTCTCGAGAATCTCATAATCGAACCGACTTTTTCGGTTTTCAATGACCGGCTCACGGTCCTTTGATTTGTCCTTACGCTCTGCCATTTATGGGTTTATAGGAATCAGAATGAGATTCGCGCCCTTACGGGTTCTGAGAACTGCGCCTGAACCGTATCCGCAATGCGTCCGTAGAAGCCGCTCCGTGAAGCTGATAGATCCTACAAAATTGTGCGAAATAACGCACCCAAGCCTCGCCACCTGCGAAGTTTGGGGAACAATGTATTCGCGTGCACACCCTCTGCCCAGAGGTAGTGTCATCCGTCCGCTCTCTTCCGTCCGAACCTCTCCAACGGAGTCCAGATGAACTTTGCAAGGTTGACGCTCTCCCTCGCGCTTTGTGCTTCCTCCCTCGCCTACGCCCAATCACCGGGTGCCTCGAATGGACCCGACAGCGCGCCAGCGACTCCGTCGCAATCGGCATTTCTTGCGGAACATCCAGGAACTGGTTTTTTCACGAATGATGGCGGCATCACTCGCGTGTACGGCGCGGCCTTCTCCAACGGCGCGACCCCGATGGAGTCTGCCGAGAGTTTCCTTCAGTCATGGGCTCCGATCTTCGGCGCACAGTTTGGCGATCTCCTGGCAATCGGGCAGTACGAAGACGGCCACTGCCTCCAACCACTGATGGTTGACGAGGAAACCGGCATGGAGAAGTTCACTCTCGTCTCCTACTCGCAATTCGTGAAGGGCGTGCCCGTCTTCCGTTCGAGCGTTCGATGCCTCGTTCGAAACGAGGCCGGATTTCCGCTCGTGCTCGTCTCGAATGAGTTGAAGGACCTCGGCGACTTCGTGACGGCCTTCTCGGGCAAGGTGCTTCCCCCAAGCCGCCTCGACATGAAGCGCGCGACGCGGTATGCACTCAATGAGTTCCGCGCAGCGCCAACCGTGAGCGCGCAAGAGATGGTCATTTGGGCTGGCTACGAAGAAGTCAACGCAGCCACGCCGGTCCTCGCCGTGAAGTTCATCGCCGAGGGTGGCAATGTCTTCGATGAAGCAAGCCGACAGAAGTTCCTCTTCGTCGTGGATGCAGCCTCCGGTCGCATCCTCTTCCAAGAGAACATGATCCTGAACGCAGACCTCACGATCAACACGCGGGGGCTGGGCACCGAGAACATGGTTGCGGATGCATGCGCGAACGAAGTTTCCATGGCCCTTCCGTACGGGAAGATTACCTACGGTGCGACCACCGTCTACGCAAATGCCAACGGCGTTGCGGTCGCGATCATCGGCGCGAACACCGCATTTACCTCCACGACCTCCGGCCGCTACTTCACCATGAACAATGTTCCTGGTGCAGAGAGTTCGATCACAACGAGCTCGGCGGGCGGGGTGCTTGATTTCATGCATAACTCCGCGAACAACGTCGAGTTGACGCGATCGGAAGTCAACGCGTACATCCAGGCCAATCTCGTTCGCGACCTGACCCTCAGCGTGAGCCCCAGTTTCCCAACCATTTCGACGCAACTGAACTGGCCAATCAATGTCGGGGTTGCAGGAACCTGCAACGCGTACTACGACGGCTCCTCGATCAACTTCTATGCCTCCGGCGGCGGATGCAACAACACAGGCTTCGGCGATGTTGTGCACCACGAATACGGTCATCACCTCGTCGCAGTCGCGGGCTCAGGCCAGGGCGCGTACGGCGAAGGCATGGGCGATGTGATGGGTGTGCTCATGAAGGATCAGCCTGAACTTGGCGTTGGTTTCCAAACTTGCGCCAACGGCATCCGCAATGCGAACAACACCTGCCAGTACTCATCCACGGGTTGCTCAAGCTGTGGATCTGAAATCCATGCCTGTGGGCAACTCATCTCTGGATGCGTTTGGAGTCTTCGCAATACCTTCGCTGTGCAATACCCAACCACCTACCGCGCCAAGCTTGCGGCGCTCGCCGTCAATGCCATGCCGCTTCACACGGGGACGAGCATCGCTGGCGACATCACAATTGACTATCTCACGCTGAACGACAACAACGGAAACATCAGCGATGGAACTCCTGACTACTCGGCGATCAACGGCGCGTTCACCGCGCACGGCCTGCCCGGCCCTGCGGTCGAACTGCTCGGATTCAGCTTCCCATCAGGCATTCCCACGCTCTCCAATCCCAATGGTTCAACCACGGTTACTGTCAATGTCAGCGCACTGAGCGCAACCCCAGCCGCTGGCACCGGGAAGCTCTACTGGCGCAATGCAACCACCGGTGCATTCTCTGTTGCGAACATGACACAAGGCGCTCCTAATGAATACACCGCGACGCTCCCCGCACTCGCGTGCGGGACAACGCTGCAGTTCTATTTTGCTGCGAACACCACCACGGGCATCGCGGTCACAAGCCCCGCGAATGCACCCACAACGGTGAACAATGCATCAGTCGCGACCGGATCGTCCAACACCTTTGTCGACACCGTCGAAACCAATCTCGGCTGGACCTTGACTACCGCCGGTGACACCGCGACCACGGGCCTGTGGGTTCGCGCCGACCCCGTCGGAACGGTCAATGGCTCCACCCAAGTCCAACCTGAACTCGACGTCACGACGGGCACTGGCGTGAATTGCTTCTTCACCGGACAAGGCACAGCAGGCGGCACGCTCGGCGCGGCGGATGTTGACGGTGGATACACCACGCTGACATCGCCGACGATGAATGCAACAGGGAGCGAAGCACGCGTTTCCTACTATCGTTGGTACTCCAACAGTCAAGGCGGTGCACCAAACGCAGACACCTTCCGCGTGCAGATTTCGAATAACAACGGCACCTCATGGGTCGCGCTCGAAACCGTTGGACCAGGTGGAACCGAGGTCGATGGCGGCTGGATCTACAAGAATCTCCGCATCGCCGACTTTGTCACTCCAACTGCGACGATGAAGCTGCGATTCATCGCTGATGACGCGGGGACCGGCTCGCTCATCGAGGCAGCGGTCGATGAAGTCCGCATCTCGGTCGTCGAGTGCGGCGCGGCTGAAGACCTCAATGGCGACGGCATTGTGGATGCTGCGGATGTTGCAATCCTCCTCAACAACTGGGGCGGGGCCGGCATCGGCGACATCGACGGCAACGGCGTCGTTGACGCGGCCGATGTTGCTGCCCTGCTCAACGCGTGGGGTTGAGACTCAGGCCCGAACGAAGCATTGTGAGCGTTTCACTGCGGGAGTCCCCACTCGGGGGCTCCCGCTTTTCGTGGCGCGTGCGGCAGATGATGCTTGGCGCCCACCCGTGAGTTGCTTGCCGCGATTGGGTGAGGGTGCTACACTTCTCCACCCTCACCCGTGAGGAACGCTGCTCAGGTGGCGAAATTGGCAGACGCGCCAGCTTGAGGTGCTGGTGGGAGCAATCCCTTGGAGGTTCAAGTCCTCTTCTGAGCATTCGACACCGCCCCCACTCCTCTATCAAAGGTGGGGGCGGCGTCGTTTTTGTCCCTCGAAACTCGCGCTCCCACCTTCTACACAACCTCATTGTCCACACTCACTCCCATCCTTGAAACGACGACCCTCGACACGACGCTGCGCGTGAACGAGACCTTTTATTCGATTCAAGGCGAGTCGTCGTTCGCGGGATGTCCCTGTTTCTTCATTCGTCTGGGCGGATGCCCCCTCCGGTGCCATTACTGCGACACGGAGTACGCGTTCCGAGAGAGCGCCCCGCGCACCCTGCGATCGCTGCTTCAGGAAGCGCGCGAGGTTGCGTGCCCACTCATTGAAATCACCGGCGGCGAGCCGCTCGCGCAGCCTCGCGCGTTTGCCCTGATCCGCATGCTCTGCGAGGCGTCGTTCACGGTGCTCATCGAAACCTCTGGGTCTATCGACATTCGTCCGACTGATCCGCGGGCCATTCTGATCATGGACTTGAAGACACCTGGAAGCGGCGAGTGTGGAAAGAACCTCCTCGGGAACCTCGAGCACCTTCGCCCGCACGACGAAGTGAAGTTCGTCCTGACAAGTCGCGAGGATTACCTCTGGGCGCGCGAAATGATCGAGTCCCATCAACTCGCGAGTCGAACCCGCGCGATCTTGTTGAGTCCAGTTGCCGCCCAAGCTGTCGGCAAAGAAATCAAAGGCTGCGCAGCGCTTGATCCACGCGCGCTTGCGGAGTGGATCCTCGCGGACCGCTTACCCGTGCGCCAACAAACGCAACTTCACAAGCACATTTGGGAGCCTCAGACGAGAGGCGTTTGAATCTCCGATCCTAGCAACGAGTGACCACCATGCCTATCTACGAGTATGTCGCAGTCGAAGACGGAACCGTGATTGAACTCTTGCGTCCCATGAAAGACGCGGATCTCAAAGTTGAGGATCCCGAGAAGCAAGGACGCACCTTTCTGCGCCGTTTGTCGACCTTCGGACTCGGCGCCAGCGGCACTGAGAGTGCGCCCGCAACGCCGTCTACGCACATCCACTCGGGTGGCTGTGGTTGTGGCAAACCAAACGGTGGATGTGGGCGTGGTTGACCGGAACGAACTCACACTTCACGGCATCTCGCTCACGAGCGCCGACTCTGGCACGCCCCACATACATCACGCATGGCGAACTTGGCCCGGCGCAACAGTCATCGCTGGTGTTGAGCGACTCGATCGTGCGGGACTTTGCCGACGCATTCAAAACTCTCGCGCCGACGGAGGCACGCATCTTTGGCGTATCAACTCGCCGCTCAGCATCGCGCACGAGCACCTTGTGAGCAGGAACGGCCCGCTCGATTGGGACTCGATGGCGGAGTGGATGGCGTCCTTTTCAACCGCCCGCGACTGGCGTCGAGCAATGCGCGTCTCCGATCGAAAAGAGCTTCGGCGCGATTGCGATCGGGTACACGCTGCCCCGCTTGCACCCACGAATCTCCGCTTGTTCAAGCAGACATGGATGGTCATCACGCAAGTCGCGCGACCGCTGCGACTCGAAGGCATTCGTATTGAGCCATGTGCTGGATCAATCGACAGTCGGGTCACCATCTGTGAATCAAACGCGACGAGCGTCCTTGTCCGAGGGGGGGTACCAGCGAGCGGATACAAGGGCGAAGGCACCGCGCCTCAGAGCCGGCGCGAGTCGATCATCACTTGGCTTCGCACGAGAAACATCGGTATCGGCCCAGACCTCGCCCAACGGGCCGTCGAGGAGACGCACGGCGGCACGCTTGACGCGCTTCTCATGACAACCGATCCGCAGCACACCGTCGCGCCTGCGGGGGCGGTTCTGGAGAGTTGGATTTATTGAACGGAGTCTGCCTCTAGGGCGCATCCGCCGAATGCATCCGTCACTCACTCATCACGAGTGGCGAGTTTTCGCGCGATCTTCCGTGCGCGAACGGCTGCGCGTGGAAGTCGCCTTCGCGCCCCGCGTGAGAGGCGCTGACTTTGGAATCGCTCGCTCCTTTGCACCAGCGAGAATGCGAGCTCCCGCGCCGAGTTCGATGCCGGCACCTTTCGCCTTCGCGCCGTGCACCGTCGCCTTGATCGGAGCGCTCTTCCCGGAGTCTCGCGACGAAGAAGCCGTGCGTTTCTCACTGGCCGCCGGCGCATGACCAGGGCGCGCGGGAAGGAGTCCTGCTGCGCGACGCAGTGTGCGCAACTCTGCGCTCATGAGTTCGCGCCACTCACCCACTGCGAGTCCCTTCAATTGAATCGGGCCAAACTTCACGCGGCGCAGCTTCTTCACCGGATGACCCACTCGTTGCATCATGCGACGGATTTGGCGATTTCGTCCCTCGCGCAGTTCCATGTAAATCGTCGTCTTCTCGCGGTCGCGCTTGAGCAACCGAAGCTCACTACGAGAAGTGCGTGATCCCGCGCCTTCGCGCTCCGGGAGGTAGATCCCCTCTTCGAGACTCTTGAGGTCATCTCCATCGATGCTTCCTCCGAGCACGACTTCATATCCCTTGTGTACTTCGTAGCGCGGGTGCGTCAATCGATTGGCGAGTTCGCCGTCGTTGGTGAGAAACAGGAGGCCAGAACTATCGAGATCCAATCGACCCACACAGTAGAGTCGCGTGTTCAGTGGATGCTTGATGAGGTCAATGGCACGAGGTCGTCCCTCCGGATCACTATTGGTGCAGACGACGCCGCGCGGTTTGAACAGCACGATGTAAACGTGCTGTTCGGTCGGCTTGAGGCGCGTGCCTCCCACGCGAATGTCGTCGGTCGTTGGGTCGACCCACGCGGGAAGCGTGTTGACGAGGTGTCCGTTCACGACCACCTCACCCGCGAGGATCAGCGCCTCGCATTCGCGGCGCGACGCGAGCCCAGCATCGGCCATGACGCGCTGCAATCGCTCGCCGCGCGAACTGTCCATGAACTGATGGGGGTCCTGATTTCGTGCAGTCCGGCGCTCGCGCATGCACTGAGTGTACGCTGCCGTCATGCTTCTTTGCGCCTCTATGACGGCTCTATTCTTGCTGCAATCCGCGCCATCGCGCGATGCCAAGCTTGCACTCGACGCACTCGGACCTTCCGCGCGAACTCGCGCCAACGCGCTACTCGAGAGCTTGCCTCGCCTCGCCGAGAAGCAGCATCGACTCGATCTTCCAACATCCCTACAGGCTCTCTTCGCGGATCCCTTTCAAGCCGAGTCTATCCTCGCTCGACTGAGCGCCGAGGAAGGGGAACTCCGCGCGCACCCGTTCACCGCGATCAGCAAGAGTGGAGCCGCCGCGCTCGGCGTTTCGCTCGCTGATGTTGAAGCGCACGGCACATTCAAAGTTGAGCATCCGACGGCCTGCATCTGGCTGATGGACTTTCTCCTCAACGGCGCTCGCCCGATCGTCGAGAGCGCGGTCCCGAAGGCGACCTTGGGCGCGGCGTTCGGAACGGACATTACGAGAGTACTGACCGATCGAGTCGAGAACCTTCGGATTGCACCGGAAGATACGCGGGGGAGGGAGATCGCCACCACGGGCTTCGCCAGCATCGATCGAGCCAAGCTGCTCGCGGCGATCGAGCATCTCGAGGTCGACCTCGCGATCTCTGAAGGCATCCCCGCGATGGAGGGCGATGCACTCCCCGACGAACTCAAGGGCGCCGTGCAAGGCACGATCGTCACCTGCGAGAAGATTCCCGACCTCGGCTGGATCATCGTCGGCGGTCTAGGAGCGAATGAGTATGACCTCGGAGTCATCGCCGCCGTCTTCGACTTTGGGGGCGACGACAAGTATCACTGGCGGCACGTCGCATTCGATCAGCGTGGTATCGTCGACCTCGCTGGCAATGATCACCATGATGGCGGCGCGTTTGGTCCTGCGTCGGGTGTGGGCGCAATCGCATTCATCGATGACCGAGCGGGCAATGACATCTACGAGGGGGGACTCGCGAGTGCCGCTGTCGGCATTTGCGGCGTGGGCGTCATCGTGGATCGTGCGGGCAACGACATCTATCGCGGAAAGAGTTGGTCGGTCGGAACCGGTGTGGCGGGAATTGGAGCGATCGTCGATCTCAGTGGCGATGACCGATACCAATGCGGCATCTTTGGCGTCGCCCTTGGCGGACCGCTTGGCATTGGTCTCGTGCTCGAGGCGCAAGGCAACGACCTCTACCGTGTTGAAGGGGAAAGACTGTCGGTGTATGGATTGACGACTTGTGATTGTTCGTGGGGTATCGGGATGGGGTTCGGTTTCCGTCGCGATGTGAGCGGAGGAACTGGATTCATCGATGATTTCTCGGGCAACGATCGCAGCGAGAGCGGCGAGTTTTCCCAAGGCTGCGGCTACTACTTCGGCCTCGGTGCGGTGCGCGATCGAGGCGGCGACGATGTGCGAACCTCGGATCGTTACGGCATTGCGGCGGCTGCGCATCAGGCGGGCAGCATCTACCTCGACGCCTCGGGCAATGACAGCAATGCCTGTACCACCGCTGCGAATTGCGGAGGCGCGTGGGACGAAAGCGTCGCCGTCTTCATTGATGACACGGGCGATGACAGTTACCACTGCGACGGACTCGCGATCGGCGCGGCGGCGCAGCAGGCATTCGGGCTTTTCGAAGATCGCGCGGGTCGTGATCGCTATCGCTTCGCTTGGCAATCCGTCGGTGCCGGCGGCATGAACGAATACCATTTCAAAGACACAGGGCTCGGCTCGCTCTCCATCTTTCTCGACCTCGGGACGGCGATTGATCTCTACCTCGGCGAAGGAAGCGACGGGATGCGCCGCGTAAGCCCAGAGGCACCGACGGAGGAGTTGAGGCAACTCGACGGCGTTGCGATCGATCGCTGATCCGCTGCGCGTGCACTTGATGGAAGTTCAAATGATCGCAACCGGCGCCGTACGCGGCGCGGGCACTTCGAGCCTCAACACTTCAATCGCCAGATCTTTCGCGTCGGGCGCTCGCGCATCGCTTCGCGCGGTTCCATCTGCTTCGAGTTCAAGTGAACTGAACGCGCGCTCGGTGCGTTGCGCTAACTGACGCAGGCTCGCACTCACCACCCGCATTTCATTGGAAAGTTGCTCACGGACCACGGTGGCGATGCCGCGCGCCGCCGACGCAATCTTGGTGGGATCGCCACCGAGGACGATCGGTTCCCACGGTTCAAGCGCGCGAAGGGTTGCGTCGATGCCGCTCTGCGTGCGCGCGAGTCGATCCTCCGCAATCGCGAGATTGCCAGAGGTTTCTTCGCCGCGTTCGACGAGAAATCGAATGGACTCCTGCATCCGCCGAGCCTCATCGAGTTTCGCGGTCAGCGTCGTGGCGGTGTCCGCACACGCGCCGTTCAGCGTCCGAGTGATATGCAAGACATCTTCTCGAAGGACCATGAGGGTCTCGGCGCGCGCGTCCAGTTCCTGCACGCCGCCTCCGAGTTTCGAATCCACTTCACTCAGCGTGTGGCGAGCACAAGCAAGGCGCTGCTCGAGTTGCGCGATCGCGCGCTCGGCATCGGCGCGCAGGCGAGTGAGGTCACTCGCCTTCGCGATGCGATCGTCCAAGTGCGCCGCCGCGGTATCCACTCGATGCGCGAGCGCCTGCGTCACTTGATCAAGTCCTTGCGAGAATGCAGCGAGCTTGGATTGCACGGCGTGTTCCACCTGCGCCTCAATCTCACCCAACCGTGCGAGACGCCACTGCACCTCGCCATCGAGCCATGCGAGCTTCTCCGCAAGAACCCCGTCCACGCGCTCCGCGAATCGCTCGCTCGCACACGAGGCGGCAGCATTGGCGGCCGCATCAAGCGAAACGCCCGCCTCCGTGACGCGCGCAAAGAGCGCTTCGCCGGAAGCGAGGCGCTGATCGAGTTCGGGCGACACCTGTTCAGTGCGCTTCAGTTGCACATCGAGTGCCTGCAACATTCGCACCCCCAGCCGCAATCGATCCTGCAGTTCGTTCGCATGCACGACTGCGTTGGTCGAAACATCACGCGACTCCTGCAGTCGAGTTTCAAGTTGCGCGAGGGTCTGCTCACCGCGCGCGAGCGTTTCCGCCACACGAACGGTGCTGAGATGCGAAGATGCGTGCGTCGACATGGGACGACGAGGCTCCTCGGAAGTCGCGCGCGGCGCGGCCACCGAGAGCGGCTCGTTCACGACGACGCAAATGCTTGACGAGGAGGTATCGATTTGAAGTTCTTGCATGTCGCGTCGCATCCTGCTTGGCGCTCTCAGAGTCCTCAAGGGGTCCAACCCACTCTGGGAACTCGTGTTGAGAGAAGTGCATCTCTCTGCTCGAACCCACTCAAGGCCACCTCTCTTTCGGCAATCCAACCGCTTGGACGCGAATCCCCTGCCCCTTCGCTGGGGGAGCGGATTGCAGGAATTCTCAGTTTCTTTTGCACATCGCTCCATTTGGGACCGTAGACGGTCGAGGAGATTGGGGTGACTCCCTTCCACACCTCCAATACCTCCGATCGTGGCTCGCTCGCTCAGTATGTCGCCGTCGAGCGGCATGTGCGCGGGGTCGTCGCACGCATTACCTGCCCGGTCGTCGGACAGCGCGAGGCGCCCATCATTATCTCGGAGATTGCGGATGCCTTGGGCGCCAACAATTTCCCGAGAAACTCCAGCCTCGTGCTCGATTTCAGCTCCGTCACCGTGCTTTCGAGCATGGGACTTGGGATGCTCATCGATCTCCGAAACCGATGCAACGCCATGGGCATGCGACCGGTGATTTTCGGCGCGAACGGTCAACTTCGCGATCTCCTTCGCATGATGAAGATCGATCGCATGTACGCGATGCTGTACGGCCGAGACGACCTCTACAAAGCAGTCGCGTAAACCCAACTGCCTGCTACACTCTGCCGCAGTCGCCACGCTCCCTTGGGTGCGTGGCATTCATTGGTGCTTCCTGCCTGAAACTGCCGCTATGGGTCTCGAAACTGCCCTTCCCACTGACAGCGTCGTGACGACGCAACTCAACCGCGTCGTCAATTGGGCGCGCCGTTCAAGCGTCTGGCCGCTGCCGTTCGCGACCGCCTGCTGCGGCATCGAACTCATGGCGACGGCGTGCTCTCGGTTTGACCTCTCTCGGTTCGGCGCGGAGGTCATGCGATTTTCCCCCCGCCAAGCAGACCTCCTGATCGTGGCTGGTCGAGTGAGTGTGAAAACGCTGCCGGTCTTGCAACGCGTTTATCAGCAGATGGCTGAGCCGAAGTGGGTCATTTCGATGGGCGCTTGCGCATCGACAGGCGGCGTGTTTGATACCTACGCCGTCGTCCAAGGCGTTGACCAATACATCCCGGTCGATGTCTATGTCCCGGGGTGCCCGCCACGACCAGAGATGCTGATCGAAGGGATCATGGCCATTCAGCGCATGATCGATGAAGAGAACATCCCGCGCGATCCAACCGGCAAGCGCCTGCCTCTCAAGATTGCGCTCACGCCCAACTACGAAGTGCGATCGCAACCGGCGCCCGTCGGTGTGCCGGGATTCAATCGAAATGCTGCCGTATCCTCGCGCGCATGACGCGAGCGAATTCGATCGTCCACTTCTTGCTGACCCTCCTCTTCTGCGGCGCAAACGCCGTTTCCGCGCAGTCGTCAACGACGACCGCCGCGGAGGCGACGAAGTTGACGCCGATCGAAATCAAGGTTCCCTCGGACGATGCGCTCTCGGAATCGCTCTATCGCGGGTTGCTGATCGAGCCCGAAGCGGCGTCGACCAAGGCGGAAGTGAAGTACCCGTTCATCGTTTTCCTCCACGGCGCAGGTGAGCGAGGCTCAGACAACAAGGCGCAACTCAAACACTTTCCCGCGCTCTGCATGCGAACAGAGTTTCAGCACAAGCACGCGTGCTTCGTCCTCGCCATGCAGTGCCCCGCCGCCGAACTTTGGTCACCCATTGACCTCGAAGGGGTGCAGAAGCGCGGCGAACTGCCAAAGTTCGATGCCCAGCCAACGAAGGCCATGCGCGCGGTCATGCTTGCCATCGACGAAGTGCTTGCGAGCAAGCCCATTGATCGAACGCGCGTGTACCTCACCGGGCTTTCGATGGGCGGATTCGGCTCCTTCGACCTCGCGGCGCGTCGGCCCGAACTCTTCGCGGCAGTCGTGCCGATTTGCGGAGGGGGCGATCCAACAACGGCCCCGAAGGTCGCGGCGATTCCTTTCTTCATCGTCCACGGCGATGACGACCCGATCGTGCCCGTCGCGCTCTCGCGGGCGATGTGCGAGGCCATCGCTGGCGCGAGTGCGGAACTCGCACGGGTCACCCGACCGAACGCAGACCCCGCAAACCCACGACCGCTTCCCAAGCGCGCCCCCAACCCCATGTCGCGCGAGTACACCAAGGTCGGTCACTGCTCGTGGATTCCGGCGTACACCTTTGGTTCGGATGGGGTGTTGGACTGGATGTTTGCCCAGCGCAAGCAAGACCCAACCACAAAGTAATCGCCCGCACACCGCCGCGGTCAGCGCAGTTGCGCGACCCAATCGCGGATGCGTGCCACACCGTTCGTGATGGACTCTTCACTGCATGCGAAGGACAGACGAATGTTGCCATGGGCGCATCCGCCGAAATCTTCGCCCGGCACCACCGCGACATGCACTTCCTCAAGCAGCGCGTCGGCGAACGACTGTGCGCTTGTGATCCGCGCACCACTTGGCGAAGTCTTGTGGAAGTGGCTACTCACATCGGGGAAGGCGTAGAACGCAGCGTTCGGCGCGACGCTTCGAACACCCGCGACACTCGTAAGTGCTTCATGGATGAGTTTCGCTCGCACCGCAAATCGGGCGCGCATCACTTCAACACCCGCGGCGCTGGCGGTGAGCGCTTCCACAATCGCTGGATAGAAGAAACTCGGGATGGAGTTCGTCATTTGCCCTTGGAGCTTGATGAGCTCCTTCGCCATCGCGCTCGGTGCAGTGAGGTACCCAACGCGCCAACCAGTCATCGCGTAGGACTTGCTCAGACCGTTGATCGTGATCGTGCGATGCGCGAGCGCAGGGAGCGAGCCCGGCGAAAAGTGCGTGAGTCCGGGCGCAATCTCGGGGTAGATGAGCTTCTCGTAGATTTCGTCGCTGAGAATCGTGATGCGCTCATGCCGCGCAAGTTCCTCGCAAATCTCGCGCACTTCCGGCGCGGGATACGCGATCCCGCAGGGGTTCGACGGCGAATTCCACACGATGCCGACCGTTTTCGCATTCACGGCACTCTGAAGCTGCGGACGGGTGATTCGGAATCCGTTCCCCACTGCGCCCGGAATCTCGACGCACTTCGCGCCTGCCAATTCAATGAGCGGCTTGTACGAAACCCACGCCGGAGTGGGAAGCAACACTTCGTCACCTCGACCTGGCTCAATGATCGCTTGAAGCGCCATGTAAATGCCGTGCTTGGCACCGGCAGTAATGGTGACCTGATCAAACTTCGTCGCGATACCGTTTTCCCGCGAGAACTTCTCCGCGATGGCTTCACGCGCGGACTTCTCGCCCGCGGTAGGCGCGTACTTCGTCATCCCTCGTTCGAGCGCAGCGATCGCAGCAGCCTTGATGTTGGCAGGGGTGTCGAAATCCGGCTCTCCCATCGCGAAGGCAATGACATCGCGTCCCTTCGCGCGTGACGCAGCCACTTTCGCGCCGACGGCAAGCGTTGCGGACTCGGACATCGACGCGATTCGAGAGGAGATATGCATGGGACTCACTGCGGACATCGGAGGGAGGGTAGCGGGAATCGCGAGTTCGACGCAGCACTGAAGCGCGCTGCTTTCGGCTAGCATTCGCGACCCATGCATTTCGACGCTCACCAACCCATTCTCCAGGATCTTGAGGCGCGGATTTTGACGATTCGCGACTCTCTTTAACTTCGATGGCAAGGCCGAGACGAGGCGACTGCTCAATGATCGTCTGAGTGCAGAGGACTTCTGGAGCAACCAGAAAGAAGCGCAGAAAACGATCGATGCATTGAAGGTTGTGCGCGCACAGATCGAGCCACTCGAAGCCGTGATGCGCGAGTTCGAAGACGCACAAGTGGGCTACGAACTCGCCAAGGAGGGGAACGACAAGGCGCTCCTCAAGGAGGTGGACGAGTCGCTTTTCAAACTGCTTGCGCAGATGGACAAGGTCGAACAGCAATCGCTTCTCGGCGCCAAACATGACCACCGCAATTGCTTCTTCACCATTCAGGCGGGTGCAGGCGGAACCGAAGCCGAAGATTGGGCCGGCATGCTTGAGCGCATGTACCTCTACTTCTTTGAAGAGATGGGCTGGAAGGTAGAAGAGTTACACCGCAATGCCGGAGCCGAGGCGGGCGTTTCCGAGGTTGGCTATCGCATCACCGGCCTCTTTGCGTATGGCTACCTCAGTTGCGAACGCGGAACGCACCGACTCGCGCGCGTTTCGCCGTTCAACGCGGAAGGCAAACGCCAAACCAGTTTCGCAACCGTCGATGTGACTCCCGAGTTTGAGGAGACGGATCTTGAGATTCCCGAGAAGGATGTGGAAATCACTCCCTTCGTGCGCGCGAGTGGTCCGGGCGGCCAGAATGTGAACAAGGTCGCCAGCGCGATTCGCCTCACGCACATTCCCACGGGAATCCAAGTGGTCGCGAGTACCTATCGCGAACAACCGCAGAATCGCAAGCAAGCGTTCACTGTGCTACGGGCAAAACTCGAACAACTCGAGGAAGAACGCCGCACCGCAGAGATCAGCGCCGCCACGGGGGGCAAAGTGACGCGAGATTGGGGCAACCAGATCCGCAGCTATGTCTTCTACGACAATCGCGTGAAAGACCATCGCACCGGCCATGAGGTCGGGAATCCGATGTCCGTGCTCAACGGCGCACTCTGGGGATTCATCGACGCCGAACTGAAACGGCGGCGCACCGAGCGCGATCTGAAGAGTTGACCGCGCGCGAAGCCGCCAACTCGATTTGGCGACACAGGAGTTCTCATGAGCGCGATTGGGCCGACGCCAATTCCGAGTGCGACCAACGAATGCGCGCTGTCCCTGCGCGCACTTACGGTGCGCGCGCCACTCGGCGATCCGATGCTGGACTGCGTTTCGCTTGATGTTCCTCGCGGTTCGATCGTCGCCGTCCTCGGCGCAAGTGGTGCGGGGAAAAGCACGCTCTTTGGCGCTATCGCGGGGCTGATCCCAAGCGAAGGCAGCGTCGTGCTTGGTGGAAGGAATATCTCGCGTGACGCGCCGCACACGCGCGAGATCGGCATTGCGTTTGACGACGCGTTGCTCCACGAACACTTAACCGTCGGCGCGAACATCGACAATGCGCGCCTTCCCTACAGCACGCAACATCGTGAATCACCCAAGGCACGCGCACTCGCCGTCCATCACATCGCGGAAGCGATGAACATCACGCGCCTCCTTGCCCGAAACGCACCAACACTCTCGGCGGGTGAACGGCGCCGATGTGCGATTGCTCGTGCGCTCGCACGCCAGGGCGCGATCTTGCTGCTCGACGAGCCGTTTGCAAACCTTGATCGACCTTCACGACTCGCATTGCGCGCAACCCTCAGCACAGTGCTCTGCGCTCGCGTGTGCACCGCACTCATCGCCACCCACGATATTGCGGATGCCATCGCGATCGGCACGCATCTTGCGGTTCTTGCGCACGGGCAACTGCGGCAGTTCGACACGACCCGCGCGGTGCTCGCACGACCATCGGATAGCGATGTTGCCTCACTTCTTGGCGAGGACGCGCCGTGCGTCGCGCCAGTTTCGATGGAAGGGCGCACGCTGTTTCTTGGCGTTCGGCCGAGCGCCTGGTGCATCGCGAGCACGGAGTCGAGCGCGGGCACACTTTCGATGCCAATGCGACTCCATGCGGTGGAACCCACCGCGTTCGGCGCCGAGTGCCTTGCCACGCATGTTGATCACCACCGCGACGATGGCCTCTTTCGATTGAGGGTCTCTGAGGATCTTGGACGGCAACTCTTGCGCGATGGAGTCTGTGTTGCAGCGGTGCGAGAGAACGATGTACTGGTGTTTGGTCCCTCGCAGGCATCGCTCTGGGGCGCGCACCCACTTCTCGGTTCCTTCGACGAAGTTGTTCGTGCGCGCGTGTGACTCTTCGCTTCGCGGCGAGTACGCTTCCCTCTCGCCTTTCACCGTTCGATCGAGCATGGGCAACGAACCGCTCTACCCCTCCTACCCGCAATTGGCACGCGCGGATGTTCAGCCGCTTGAACGCGCAACCAGTCTTGAGTGGCTCGCGACCGATGCTTGCGGCGGTTTTGCGTGCGGCACGCTCTCGGGCATCCGCACTCGGCGATACCACGGCCTCTTTATCCACGCGACGCAACCACCCGTCGCGCGACGCATGCTCGTTCCGGTCGTCCTCGAAACCGTCACGATTGAAGACCAGACATTCCCGTTGACAAGCGCCCGGTGGCTCGATGGGACGATCGCACCCAACGCCGCCGACAATCTCATCAGCTTCGCCCTCGAGGACGGCATTCCGACCTGGGTCTTTGAAGTGCGCGGATGCAGGATTGAAAGACGCATCGTGCGGCTTGGGGATCTTCCTGGCTTCGCGATCTGCCACGCGGTTCGTGATACCTCTGTGCCTCTCACGATCACGAGTGCGCTGTTTGTCGAGCATCGCGATTTTCATTCGCTCGACCCTGACGCACATTGGATTCCCACCATGCGACTCGAGCGAAGCCGCGCCACCATCACGCTCCCCGCGAACGCCCTTGCGTCCACCTCGACGACGCTCGTTGTGGAATCGCACTGCTCCGGGCACTTGGTTCGCGGGCGCGCGTTACAACCGACGGGTGGCTGGTGGCGCAACTTCCGGCTCGACGAGGAATCTGCACGGGGCTACGACTCGCTTGCGTCCAGTTTCCACGCGCTCGACAGCACTGTGTCGTTCCACTCTGGCGGCGAATCCTCGCTCGTCGTATCAACCTCCAAAGTTTCAAACTGCGCGGGATCACACCTACTGTCGACAGCGCGCGCGCACAGCGCGAGGCTCTTTGATGCCGCGGGCGACACCGTCAGTGGTCCGACTTCACGGCAGCTTGTCCTCGCCGCAGATCAGTTCATCGTGACGAGGCCCCGGGGGGACGGGCCCGCGGGATGCTCGATTCTGGCTGGATTTCCTTGGTTTGAGGATTGGGGTCGCGACGCGATGCTCGCGCTTCCGGGACTGCTCCTTGCAACGGGGCGAATCGATGACGCCAAACTTGTCTTGCGAACCTTCGCCGAACACTTGCGCGATGGTCTCCTTCCCAATCGATTTCCCGATCGAACGGGCATCGCGGAATACAACAGCGCCGATGCGCCACTGCTTTTCCTGAGCGCGTTCTGCCGCACCGTCGAGCGATCGGACGATCTCAACTTTGGGCGCGAACTCTGGCCCAAAGCCGAGGAGATCATCGCCGCCTACCTTCATGGCACTGCCAATGGCGTGCGCGTGAAAGAGGACGGATTGGTGTATGCGTCGCAACCAGGCGTGCAATTGACTTGGATGGACGCACGGATTGGGGAGCATGTCGTGACCCCGCGCCGAGGAAAGCCTGTTGAATTGAGCGCGCTCTGGCACGAAGCCCTTCGCGGGCTTGAGGCGCTTGCTGCACGAGTTGGCAAAGATCCAATCCCACTTGGCGCGCTCGCCTCGCAAACTCGCAGTGGGTTCGAGCGCTTCTGGAATGCCCGGGATGGATGCCTATTCGATGTGCTTGAAACAGAAGACCCAGACCTCCCCGCCGTCGTGCGTATCGATGGCCACGACGCATCCATTCGTCCGAACCAACTCTTCGCCACCGGTTTGCGATTCCCCATCCTCGACGAAGATCGCGCCCGTTCCGTGCTCAAAGTCGCGCTGCGCGACCTCCTAACACCCTACGGTGTCCGAACGCTCTCGCCGCAAGACCCGCGCTATGTGCGCGAGTACCGAGGGAATCAGGCAACCCGTGACGGGGCCTATCACCAAGGCACGGCGTGGCCATTCTTGCTCCTTCTGCTGGTGAGTTCGCATTGGCGACTCCGCCGAGAGAATCTGTTCGTTCGAGGTATTGCATTCGCATTTCGAACGCAACTTCGCGATGGCTGTATTGGCAGCATTGCGGAAATCCGCGACCCTCAAGCGCCTTTTGCACCGAAAGGATGTTTCGCGCAAGCGTGGAGCGTCGCGGCACCACTGGAGTTGCTCGCGCGCTTCCCTGACTTGCACCATGTGCTCGACATCGCGGAGAATCCAACGCCTGGCATGATCCGTGACGAGCCCATCACCGCATGACGACGAGCGAACGCGAACGCATGCTCAACAACGACGAGCGCCATCTGTGGCGGCTCTGGGGTCCGTATCTTTCCGAGCGGCAATGGGGAACAGTCCGCGAAGACTACTCCGCCGATGGAAGCGCGTGGAACTACTTCCCCCACGATGACGCACGGAGCCGCGCGTATCGATGGGGCGAGGATGGAATTGGTGGATGGTCGGACAAAGACTGCACGCTTTGCCTCAGTATTGCGCTCTGGAATCGCAAAGACCCCATCCTGAAGGAGCGGCTCTTCGGCCTCGTGAATGAAGAGGGAAACCACGGCGAGGATGTGAAGGAGTATTGGTTCCACGAAGATGCGGTGCCGAGCCATGCGTGGAATCGCATGATGTATGTGTACCCGCAAGCAGCGTTTCCCTATGCCACGCTGGTCGAAGTAAACAAGCGACGCACGAAGGCCGATGACGAGTTTGAACTCGCGGACACCGGAATTCTCGACGAAAAGCGCTTCTTTGAAGTGTGGATCACCTACGCCAAGCGCACGCCGAGCGAGACAGTGCTCCGCATTGAAGTGGTGAACCGAGGCCCGGACGATGCTGCGCTGGACCTGCTTCCGCAGATTTTCTTTCGCAACTCGTGGTCATGGAATGATGGCCCACGGCCTCTGCTCGAGCGCGGAACCGAAGCAGGAACCATCATCGCACGGCACGCGACACTTGGAAACTTCGTCTTGCGTCACGATGCAGGGGCCGAGCAGTTGTTCTGCGACAACGACACCAACGCCATGCGGCATGCGCGCGAACCGCGCAATGGCCGCTACTTCAAGGACGGCATTCACGAACGCGTTGTGCATGGCGCACTCGACGCCGTCAATCCTGCCATGCGTGGCACCAAGGCCGCCGTCTGGCATCGACTGACAATTCCCGCAGGCGGCCGACATGCGATCGACATCACGCTCGCACCAGAATCGGCTTCCTTTCCAGTGGAGCAAGCAGGGATGGTGGTCGAGCAACGCCTTGGCGAAGCCGATGATTACTACGAGATCCTGCAAGCACTCGATCCAAATCCGGAAGTCGCACGCATGCAGCGACAGGCGTGGGCAGGTGTACTCTGGAGCAAGCAGTATTACGAGTACGACATCCGGCGGTGGCTTGAGGGAGATCCGAGGCAGCCCATACCGCCTGCAGCACGCAAACGAGGTCGCAACCACGACTGGCCTCACTTCGCCGCGTCGAGCGTGCTCTCGATGCCCGACACTTGGGAGTACCCATGGTTTGCAACCTGGGATCTCTGCTTTCATTGCGTCGCGATCGCACCGATTGACGCGAGTTTCGCGAAGGACCAACTTCGCAAGCTGCTCACAGATCACTACATGCATCCCAACGGCGCGATCCCCGCCTACGAATGGGCCTTTGGCGATGTGAATCCGCCGATTCATGCGTGGGCAGCCATGCGCGTCTACCAGATGGACCGACGCGCCAATGGCGTCGAAGATCTTGACTTCCTCGCGTCCGTTTTCAATCGCCTCTTGCTGAACTTCACTTGGTGGGTAAACCGGAAGGACGCAGACGGGCGCAATATCTTTGAAGGCGGGTTCCTCGGACTCGACAACGTGGGCGTCTTCGATCGTTCCCAACCACTTCCAACGGGCGGACGGTTGCGGCAGGCCGACGGCACAAGTTGGATGGCGATGTTCGCCCTGACGATGATGAAGATCGCGCTCGAACTCGCCCACGATCGTCCGTACTATCAAGATCTCGCGGCGAAGTTTTTTGAGCACTTCCTACAAATCGCGGAAGCCATGAGTTCCGCCGGCCTTGGGCAGGGACTCTGGGATGAGGAAGATGGCTTTTACTTTGACATGATCGAGGATCGAGACAACAAGGTCATTCCGCTCAAGTTGTTCTCCGTCGTCGGTTTGATGCCACTTTTCTGCGTCGAGACGATCGAGCCGGAAGTGCTCGAACGACTTCCTGTGTTCCGTGAGCGACTGGAGTGGTACCTAGAGAAACGACCGGAACTTGCCGGCCTCGTCTCGCGGTGGACCGATCCCGGTCGCGGCGATCGTCGACTGCTCTCCCTGTTGCGTGGGCATCGCATGAAGGCCCTGCTTCGCAAGGCGCTTGATGAAACGCACTTCCTTTCCCCCTTCGGAATCCGAAGCATGTCCGCGGATCTTCGCGATCGCCCTTTCGTGTTCTGGTCGGAAAACCAAGCCCACACTGTGACCTACGAGCCCGCGGAGAGTCGAAGCGGACTCTTCGGAGGTAACTCAAACTGGCGCGGACCCGTGTGGCTCCCCATCAACTTTCTGCTCGTCGAGAGTCTTCAGAAGTTCCATCATTACTATGGTGACGATTTCAAACTCGAGTACCCCGTGGGAAGCGAGAGCCGCATTACGATTCTCGAGGCCGCAGATGAAATCATTCGGCGGCTCGCATCGCTCTTCCTCCCCAACGCAGAGGGGGTGCGCCCATGCATGCGCGTGCATCCGGCACTCGCGCAAGATCCGACCTTCAAGACACTCATCAATTTCTACGAATACTTCGACGGCGATACCGGTCGCGGTTGCGGTGCCTCGCACCAAACAGGATGGAGTGCCGTCATCGCAAAGTTGACGCTTCCGCGTCGGTTGGGTGATCCAAGCGCCCCACATCAACAGTCGGGCGTCCACACCGATCAATCGATTCGTCCCTTGTAGCTTCCTGAGCCCATCCTCATGCCTCTGCTAGTATTCGAGGCCTCAAGGTGGGGTGGCAGAGTGGTTGAACGCACCAGTCTTGAAAACTGGTAAACCCGTCAGGGTTTCAAGGGTTCGAATCCCTTCTCCACCGTTGATGATGCATGAGGGATCGCCAGACTTGGCGGTCCCTCTTGCGTTTCCATCGGCACTCCTCTCGTTGCAATCGCGAAACGCATTTCCCCGACGAAATGCGGAACACGACGCTGACTTGTACGCTTTGGGCATGGATGCAACTCTCGCTGAGTCGAACTCGACTCCGAATCGCCGTCGCTTCTTTTTTCGCATCAACCGACAAGTCGGATGGGTTTGCGCAGTGCTGCTCGGCTGCGCAGCCAGCAGTACGAGTTTGGCGCAGGGGAGTTCGGGTCTCTGTCGCTATCCGGACATCTCGAAGGACTCCATCGTCTTTGTGTACGGCAACGACTTGTGGCTCGTCCCAAAAGCGGGCGGCGTTGCGCGCCCGATCGCGAACCCTTCCGGTTTTGAAGGTTCGCCCCGCTTCTCGCCGGATGGCAAGAGCATTGCATTCCGAGGAAACTACGACTCCGCAGCCGACATTTACACACTTCCCATTTCTGGCGGCATTCCCCAACGAGTGACCCACCATCCGAGCGCGGAGTCGCTGTGCGATTGGACGCCCGATGGCTCCGGCCTCATCCTCGCGTCAAGCGCGCTCGAGGGACTCGCACGAGCGCAGAAGCTCTACACCGTCCCAGCCGCGGGCGGACTCCCGACGCAACTTCCTGTGCCCTACGGAGCAAATGGTTCGCTTGATCGCACCGGCGAGTGGCTCGCCTACACCCCCCACTCCACGGATACTCGCACTTGGAAGCGCTACCGAGGCGGCATGGCCACGGATGTGTGGATCTACAACATCAAGACGAATGAATCCAAGCGCATCACGGACTGGGAAGGCACCGACACGCTGCCCATGTGGCACGGGCGCAAAGTCTATTTTCTCTCCGATCGAAACGCAGAAGACACGAATGTCTTGAATGTCTTCTCGTATGACATCGACGGCGGAAAGACCGAGCAAATCACGCACTTCAAGGGTACCGATGTGAAGTGGAGTGCCATTGGCCCTGACACCGATGGCGCGGGCGAGATGGTCTTTCAGTGGGGCGACCACATCTATCGCCTCGATCTCGCAACCAAGCAGAGCGTACCCGTCGAAATCTCGGTGCCCGGAGATCGCGATGCGATGCGCGCGACGACCGTCAACGCTGCGACGGAGATTCAGGGAAGTTCGATTTCACCCAGCGGCAAGCGCGTGGCGTTGGTCGCGCGGGGCGACATCTGGTCGGCTCCTGCAGAACTCGGCACGCCGCGCAATCTCACGCGCACCGATAGCGTCTTCGAACGGAGCGCTTCGTGGAGCCCAGACGGCAAGACCATCGCCTACTTCTCCGATGCGACCGGCGAGTATGAGCTGTACACAATGTCGGCGGATCAGAAGAGCGCGGATGGAAAAATCAGCGCCAGTCCCGCCCCGGCCGTGCAAATCACGAGGGATGGAAATGCGTTCCGCACCGCGATCGCGTGGACTCCGGATTCGAAGTCGGTCGTCTTGCAGGACAAGTCTGGCAACATCGATCTCGTAAGACTTGCGGACGGTGTAACAACGCACCTCGATCGCAATCCAGAAGGCCCCCGCCCTGTTGACATCTCGATTTCGCACGACTCTCGTTGGATCGCGTGGAGTCGATCCTGCGACCAAACGGAGCTTGAGGCGATCTATCTCTACGACACCAAGGAAACCGACGCGGCCAAGGCGCTCACCCAAGTGACGAGTGGATTTTTCAGCGACAGCGAACCCACCTTTGATCGCAAGGGAGATTGGCTCGCGTTCAAGAGCAGTCGCAACTTTGCGCCAAAGTACGGGGAGTTTGACACGACGTGGATCTACGACAACTCGACGGTACTCCTTGCGGTACCGCTCAAAAGGGATTTCAAACTCCCGTGGCTCCCAACGAGCGACGAAGAGGGACAGAAGGATGACGCGAAACCAGCGAGCGCGGGAGCGACACCCCCCTCGCCCGCAGATGGCGCTCGACAAGGCGGCGCACCACAGGGCGGTCGCCGTCGACGAGGCGAGTTGAGCGTCGCATTCGATTCGTTCGACACAGCCGCGTCAGACGAAGTTGAAGTTCGCACCCAAGACGCGTCACCAGTTTCACCCGCTGCTGGTGATTGGAAAGGCTCGTGCAAGGTCGGCGAAGTCTCTGTCGACTTCACCATGACACTCTCCATCACTGCCGACGGCACGGCCGAGGGCACGACTGTCTCGGCGCATGGAACTGCGGCGGTCAAGGGGTCCTTCGAAGCAGCAACCAACACACTGCGCCTCACTGGCTCACTCAATGCACAGACCTTTGAGATCGAAGGCACCATCACTGGCGACAGCATGAGCGGAAACATGTTCACGACCGACGAGCAAGGCGCGCGCATCGCTTCCCCGTTCACCGCCACGCGCGTGGCAGCAAACAAGGGCGCCGCTGATGGATCTGGTAACGGCGCGAAGAAGGAAAGCAGGAAGGAAGTCCTCATCGACCTCGATGGGTTCGAGGCGCGCGCTGTGCAACTCCCAGTCCCTGCGGGCGCATTCGGTTCGCTCGGCTTCAATGACAAGAACGAACTGCTCTACGGCCGCGATGGCTCCGTGCGCATTCTTGATCTCTCCGAGAAAACCCTGGCCGAGAAGACCGGCGCGACCGGCCTCCGTTTCGACATCAGCGCGGACGGCAAGAAGTTACTGCTCGGCGGCCGAGGAGGCGCATCCATCGCGACTGCAGGCGCAGGCGCAACACCCAAGCCAATCGTGAGCACCCCGATGCTTTCGGTTGTCGCTCCCGCGCATGAGTGGAAAGAGATCCTCACCGATGCATGGCGCATCATGCGAGACTATTTCTACGACCCTGGAATGCACAAAGTGGATTGGCTCGCGATTCGTGCAAAGTATGAAGCGATGCTCCCCTCCGTCGTCACGCGCGAAGACCTCAATTTCCTCATCGCGGAGATGATTTCGGAACTCAATGTCGGGCACGCGTACCTCCAAGGCACCGGTGATGTCGAAGAGGTGGACAATCGAGCAGTCGGACTTCTTGGCGTGGCGTTCGCGCGCGCAACCAACGAAGATGGCTCCACGGCGGCAGCATGGAAACTTGCGAAGTTCTTCCACGGCGGCGCATTCGATTCCGACGCACGCTCCCCGCTGCAAGAGCAGGGGCTCGGCGTAAGCGAGGGCGACTACCTACTCGCGGTGAATGGAGTGGCGATCGACCCCATGGTCGATCCTTGGGCGCCGTTTGTCGGACTTGCGGGAAAATCCGTGGTCCTGACAGTTTCCAAAAAACCAGTACTCGATGCCGACGCGAAGGACATCGTGGTGGCGACGATAGCGAGTGAAGAAAATCTCCACTATCGCGATTGGGTTGAATCCAAGCGACAAATGGTCGAGTCCCTTTCCGACGGCAAGGTGGGTTACATCTATGTCCCAAACACGGGAACGGATGGGCAAACCGAACTCGTCCGCCAGTTCTTTGGTCAACGCACGAAGCCGGCACTCTTGATCGATGATCGTTGGAACGGCGGCGGGCAGATTCCAACGCGCTTCATCGAACTGCTCAATCGACCAGTGACAAACTTCTGGGCTCGGCGTGATGCGCGTGATTATGCGTGGCCACCAGACGGACACCGAGGTCCGATGGCGATGCTCATCAACGGCCTCGCGGGCTCGGGCGGCGACATGTTCCCGTGGCTCTTCAAGGCGAACAAACTCGGGCCAGTGATTGGCACTCGAACCTGGGGTGGACTCGTTGGAATCTCTGGAAATCCAGGGCTCCTCGATGGGGGCACCATCAGCGTTCCGACCTTTGGCTTCTATGAAACGGATGGCACATGGGGCGTCGAGGGCCACGGGGTCGATCCCGACATCGAAGTGCTCGACGACCCTGCGCTCATGACGGACGGAAAGGATCCGCAACTTGCCAAGGCGGTTGAAGTCCTTCTCCAACAACTCGGCGAGCGCCCCTACACACCAACGCCCAAACCCGCCTACCCCGATCGCCGAGGCATGGGCATTCCGACGACAGATCGCTGAGTTTCGCGCCGGTTCAGGTTTCCAACCGCGCGCCATTCCTCGAGTGGCGCGCGGTTTTTCATAGTGCGGCCGAATCGCCGATAGTCCTGCAATGGCAAAGCATGTTGACTCAGGCAAAGGCATCCTCATCGCACTCGCACTCTTGAGTGCGTTTCTCTTTCTGCATGCGTTTGAGGTGATTCCCATTGAAAAGGTCGGGAACGATGTGGCGCGCTGGATCTCGCTGGTGACCTTCGCCATCTCCGCGAACGTCTTTGGAAAGGACGGACTCGCAATCTGGTGCGGTGGTTGCGCTGCACTCGCCGTCACGCTCAATCCCATCTATCCGCTGACCCTCGACCCCAACGCGTTTCTGGTTGCGAAGATCGTCGGAGGCACATTCGCTGGCGCTGCCGTCATCCGCAATTGGTAGCCGCCACGGCGTGCTCGCCTTGCCCACCGGGCGAATCTGTGGATACTTCGCATGTGTTGACTGCACCACCGCACATGCACCAAACCGCGCGATTGCCCATGCGCGTCGTTTTCGGTTGCGTCGTGGCGATCTCGCTTCTCGTCGCCGCGCCCATGACGAGCGCAACTCCTGCGGCAGGAACGCGCGCCACAAAGGTTGTCGAACGGTCAAATGGGATCACGCGCCCCCTTCCGGTATCGACCGCAGAGCACGCACGGCACTGGTCCTACCAACCCATCGCTCCTCGAGCGCGTCCGCGCGTCGCGAACTCCGCGTGGATCCGCAACGAAATCGATAACTTCATTCTCGCGCGCCTTGAACTCGAACGCCTGGAACCAGCAGTCGAGGCTCCTCGGCGACTGCTCTTGCGGCGCGCGTATCTCGACATCCTCGGCATCCCTCCCACCGTTGAGGAAGTGGAGGCATTCGAGCGCGATCGCGCGGAGAATGCCTATGAACAACGCATCGACGCCCTGCTCGCATCACCGAAGTATGGCGAACGATGGGGCCGCCACTGGCTCGATGTCGCTCGCTACGCGGACTCCAATGGCGTTGACGAAAACATCGCCTATGCCAATGCGCATCACTACCGCGACTATGTGATCGACGCAGTCAATCGCGACATGCCCTTCGACGAGTTCATCGTCGAGCAACTCGCCGGAGACCTCATCCCGGAGCAAGCGCAGCCGTCAAAGGACGATGACGCGCGGACGCGTGGCCGGCTCGCAGCGCTCTCCTTCCTCGCGCTCGGCCCCAAGATGCTCGCGGAGCCCGACCAGGAACAGGAGCGCGTCGATGTGGTTGATGAACAGATCGATGTGGTTTCGAAGGCATTCCTTGCCCAGACCATCTCCTGCGCGCGTTGCCACGATCACAAGTTCGATCCGATTTCGCAGTCCGACTACTTTGCATTGTCAGGCGTCTTCCGTAGTGTTTCGACCTTCGATAGCATCGCGACGGTTGGTCGGGTCGCCCAACGCCCGCTCGCGACGGCGGTCGAAGTGCAGCGCTCGAAGGATTGGCATGACCGCGCGCAACTGTTGGACAAGGCGCGGAACGAAGCACACGCAAACTTACGGCGTCGCGAGCACGACGCGCACGCGCAACGCCTCCTCTACGCAATCGATCGCCGCGACGGAAACCCGTGGCTGTCGCTCGCGCTTTCGGCCGAGCGCGGGGCGAACAACGCGCTCCCAGAGCGCGACAGTTTCTTGGCTGCTCGCGCGAGTCGCGACGAGCACGAGCGAGCGAAGCCTGCCCCTCTTCCGCACGGGCTTGTGGTGAAGGAGTCCAAGGTCGATGAAACGCCGCTTCACGACCGCGGCGATCACACGACTCCCAAGGGTCCGACCATTCCGAGAGGCGTTCCCGCGATTTTCGATCGTACGCTTGCCGGACCGAGTTTCCCGAGCGATGCGAGCGGTCGCCTGGAACTCGCGCACTGGATCGCGCACGAGGAGAATCCACTGACCGCGCGTGTCATTGCGAACCGGCTTTGGGGGTGGCACTTCGGCGTCGGCATCGTCGATACGCCGAGCAACTTTGGAATTCTTGGCGGGAAGCCCTCGCATCCTGAACTTCTCGATTTTCTTGCGCTGCGTTTTATGCAGGGTGGCTGGAGCATGAAGGCGATGCATCGACTCCTCATGACGAGCGCAACCTATCGGCAGGCAAGCGCGTCGGAGCAAGGACTCCCCGTCACGGACCCCGACAATCGACTGCTCTCTCGTTTTTCTCGTCGACGGGTTGAGGCAGAAGTCCTCCGCGACTCGGTGCTGTGGGTATCGGGAGCCCTCGACACGACAATGGGCGGCACGCTCTTGAGCTCGTCGGATCATGACTATGTCACGAACGACCAATCGGGAAATGCTGCGAACTATGACGCGCCTCGGCGAACGGTCTATCTGCCGGTCATTCGCAACGCGATGTTCGGACTTTTTACGGCGTTTGATTATCCCGACGCGAGTACGCCGATTGAGTGTCGCTCCCGAACAACGGTCGCGCCGCAGGCGTTGTTCTTCATGAACGCACCATTTGTGGAAGACGCGGCGAAGCGCATCGCGTCACTGGCCCTCGAAGGGGGCGCGCCGACCCACGCGCAAATCCAACAGGCCTTTCGCATCACGCTCGCGCGGGAACCAACAACGGAGGAGCGGACGAGGTCCGATGTGTTTCTCGCCGCTCTCGCGCATGCAGGACTCGCGCCTGATGCGGCGCTGACACGTCTCTGCCATACCCTGCTTTCGACCAACGAGTTCGTCACGATGGAATAGGCGTGTCTCGCCGCTCACCATGCTCTGCGATCACCGACACAATCCGATCTCGCGACGCGATGCGTTGACGAGTCTCTGCGCTGGGTTCGGATCGCTCGCACTCGTTGGGTTGCTCGCGCAGGAAGCGTCGGCGGGCGACGGCATCCTTGCCAGTCCGCACTTCGTGCCGCGAGCGAAGCGCGTCATCTTTCTCTTCATGCACGGGGGGCCTTCGCAAGTCGATACGTTTGACTACAAGCCGCTCTTGCAACGCGATCACGGCAAGCCCCTGCCTTTCGCGAAGCCCCGCGTGCAGTTTGCGCAAACCGAAAACCTTCTCGCGAGTCCTTGGAAGTTTCGCCAGTACGGACAATCCGGGGCATGGGTCAGCGATCTCTTTCCCAATGTCGCCAAGCTCGTCGACGATCTTTGCTTCATCAAGAGCTTGCATGGCTCCAATCCTGCGCACGGCGGCGCCCTCTTGAAAATCCACACGGGCAGTGACACCTTCATCCGACCATCCATGGGGGCATGGATCTCCTATGGGCTCGGCACGGAGAACGCGAATCTCCCCGCCTTCATCACGATTTGCCCTACGCTCGGGCATGGCGGCGTGAACAACTTCTCCAGTTCCTTTCTTCCGGCGCGCACGCATGGCACGCCGATCGGTCACGCGGGCGTGCCCGCGTCCAACGCGCAATTCGAGCACATGCTTGCGGGGCTTCCACCAGATATTCAGCGCAAAGAACTCGACTTCCTCCAGGCACTCAACGCGGAGCACCTCGCGCGATCAGGCAGCGACAGCGCGCTCGAAGGTCGCATCGAGAGTTTCGAACTTGCGTATCGCATGCAGGCGGCCGCGCCACCGGTCATGGATCTCGTCGGCGAAAGTGATGCGACCAAGAAGTTGTACGGCATGGATGATCCAAAGACAGAAAACTTCGGTCGGCAGTGCCTGCTCGCGCGCCGATTCGCGCAGGCGGGCGTTCGGTTCATCCAGTGCACGCACAGTTACAAGTGGGATCAACACGGAGACCTTCGCAACGGTCATGCGACCAATGCCGCTGAAGTCGATCGCCCCATCGCAGGATTGATCGAGGACTTGAGATGCCACGGAATGCTTGAGGACACCCTCGTGCTGTGGGGCGGCGAGTTTGGTCGAACGCCAACCGCACAAGGGGGTGATGGGCGCGACCACAATCCTCACGGCTTCACGATGTTCATGGCGGGCGGGGGTGTGAAGCGCGGATTCTCCTACGGCGAAACCGATGACTACGGGTACTACGCCGCGGTCGACAAGTGCGATGTGCACGATCTCCACGCCACGATCTTGGCGCTCATGGGTATCGACCATGAACGCCTTACCTATCGACACGCTGGGCGCGATCACCGACTCACCGATGTCCATGGAAGGGTTGTCTCGGAGATTTTTGCATAACGACGCGAGATAACCATCGCCTCCGGAAATCCCTCTTCCGAACTGTTTCTAAAGCCGCTTGCCGAAATTGTCGAACCTGCTATTCTTCCCGACCCGCAGTGCGACGCACTGCCTGAGTTGCGGGCGTAGCTCAGTGGTAGAGTGTCACCTTGCCAAGGTGAATGTCGAGGGTTCGAATCCCTTCGCCCGCTTCGAAGCACCGCAGCAGGAGGTTCAACCCCTTCCGCTGCGGTCTTGTTTTTGGAGGTATCGACGGGGCGGATAGCATCCTCGCGACGGAGAGTTCCTTTTCCAAGAGATTTCGCGCCATGCGGACATCAACCATCGCCATCACTGCCGTTGCACTTGTTTCGATCGCTGCCTCCATCGCGTCTGCCCCGCCATCGTTGAAGTTCGTATCGATGGGATTCTCCATCGCCCCGCTCACCGCCGGCCTGAGCGCAACCGACTACATGCCCCTCTCGATGAGCCTCCCCGCGGCGGAAGATGGATTCACGCCCAATGTCAGCGTGGTGATTCAACCACTGACGGAGTCGATGGAGGAGTACAGAGCGAACTCGCTTCGCCGACTGAAGGATGCGGGTTGGACTGTTCTTGGCGAAGGCTTCACGACCAACACGGAAGGTGGCACTGACGACGCGAAGGCGCTGGTCATGGAGTACGAAGGCGATGCAGGCGACGGCATGGTGCACTACTACGCCAAGGCGCGAACGCGCCGAGGGAACATTGTTCTCGCGACGGCGAGCGCGTCAGCGCTTGGTTGGAAGGAACACGCGACTGCGCTAAAGACCTGCGTCGACAGCCTCAGCGTGGATGGCGCGAGAAAACCCGCGGAGAATGCGCCTCCCGCCAAACCACTCACACCGTGAGTGATGCTTCTCCCATCACCCTTGGTTGCGCTGGATTGCGATCTGCGTTGACCATCGAGCCGAGTTTCGGCTGCGTGGCGACGAGTTGGACCATCAACGGCGAGGAACTCCTTGCGTTGCCTTCACCGAGGGAGGAGTTCTTGCGCTCCACGCGGACTGGCGGAATCCCTCTGCTCTATCCGTACGCCAATCGCCTGCGACACGATCGGTTCCACTGCGCTGGCCGCGAAGTTGATCTCTCGCGCGAACTCTCGCTCAAACGGGATGCGTCTGGACTTCCGATGCACGGACTCTTGTTGCGATGGCCGCACTGGGTGATCTCGCGTCAAAGCGAAAGCGTTCTTGAGGCGAGGCTTGATTGGGGCGCGCACGCATGGCTCATGGACGCCTATCCCTTTGCCCACACGCTCGCGCTCCGCTGGGAGTTGGGGGAGTTTGAAGGGCGCGCTGCAATCACGATCAGCACCGCGATTCATGCCGATCAAGGAATGGCGGTTCCGGTCGCGTTCGGGTGGCATCCGTATTTTCTCGTCCAATCCGCGTCGCACGCGCACGCAGACTTGCCGATCGCGCGCGAGGTCAGCCTTCTCGCCTCTGGCCTCCCTGCACTGCCACTCATTCTGGGCGAAGCGAAGGCGCACATGGCGGTCCCTGTTGGCAACGCCATCGACGCACTCTTTGAACTTCCAACGACCCAAGTCCGCGCGATGGTCAGCCAACCCCATCGCGACCTCGCCATCGACTTTGTCGACGGCTACCGCGCAATGCAAGTCTTCTCCCCTCTAGGCGCCAACTACATCGCCGTCGAACCAATGACCGCGCCGACCTCCGCGCTCACGGATGGAACCGCCGACACGGTCGGCGAAGGACGAATCGCGACCTATGTCTTCCGCGTGCATGCCCCCTGCCCAAGGTAACGCGGTTTTGTTGCCCCAATTCTGAAAAAACACTTGCTTCGGACGCGATGCGGTACAAACTCCGCTCGGAGGTTGACCAAGGGGTCCGACATCGTTTGCGGCTGCCAAGCAGGCAGCACCTGGCTACCCGGCTAGGAAAGGGCGTAGGCGATGTGGATCGCTGCCGAAAGGCGGCACTTGGCGGCACAGCGTAAGGGAGGGTTCGCCCGTGTTTACTCGTGTTTTCAGCCTAGCGCTGAATCGAAACGACCCGCCGGGTTGTGGTGTTCGTGCTTCGACCGCAAAGGAAGAGAGCACTGCGCTCTCAGATGCCGCGCGAATTGTCGTTCAGGCGCTCCTTGGTCACTGAGCGCGGCTCCGTGACGATCGTCTGACTCGAAATGTCTCCGACAACCGTGCGCCTCCGCACGGTCGTCGCGTTTTACCCCTTGCGCTTGTCCCCCGTCCCCGGACATCCGACAAACATGCCGCAGTCGAGCCACACTCGTCACCTGACTTCATGGGACTCCTAACCGCGCTCATTTCTACTCCTCTCGCCCTGCGCGTAGGGACTGCCATGATCGGCATCATGCTCGGCAGCGCCGCAGCGGGCGCTTGCGATGGCGACCTCAACGGCGACAACGCCGTAAACGCCGAAGACATCGCACAACTCCTGTCCTCTTGGGGCGGGGCGAGCGGCGATATCGATGGAAACGGCGCAACCGACGCTGCGGATCTCGCGCTGCTGCTTGGCAACTGGGGGACTTGTCCTGCGCCAATTGAGTGGACGCTCCTCACGCGCCTCGACACAAACACGACGACCGCGATCGACGCAAATGGAGCAACGGTCCGAACCTGGACCGGCGCAACCAATGGCGCAAGCGTCGGCTACCTCTTCCCGGATGGATCGATGGTTCGGCCTTGCAACTATGCACAAGGAAGCTTCACCGGTGCAGGGCGTGGTGGCCGATTGCAAATCTTTTCCCCCGCCGGCGTGTTGACCTCCGATCTGATCATCGCATCCGCGCTGTTCCAACAGCATCATGATGTCTGCCCACTGCCGAATGGAAACATTCTCTGCATCGTGTGGGATCTGCGCACGCAAGCGGAAGCGATCGCGGCCGGACGCAGCACGATCACTGCCAATATGTACTCCGAACGAATCATCGAAGTGCGTCCAACAGGCATGAGCACCTATGAAATCGTCTGGAGTTGGAGTTTGTGGAACCATCTCATTCAAGATGCCAACCCGGCGGCGGCAAACTTCGGCGTGGTCTCGCAAGCACCGCAACTCGTTGACATCAACTTCGGCGCGATCGTCAGTAGTGATTGGGTCCATCTCAACGCCATTGACTACAACCCCGCACGCGACGAGATCGTTGTGAGTTCGCGATCCTTCAACGAGCTCTGGGTCATCGATCATTCCACAACCACGCAGGAAGCCGCATCACACACCGGAGGCGCGCGTGGGAAGGGCGGCGATCTGCTCTATCGATGGGGAAACCCCCAAGTTTCTCGCCGCGGCACTGCAGCCGATCAGTACTTTCGCGTCGTGCATGGCGCAACATGGATTGATGAAGGAATGCCGGGCGCAGGGAACTTGCTCGCCTTCAACAACGGCGATCGCATCGGCACTACCAACGATTGGTCGCAACTCGTGGAAATCGTCCCGCCACGCGACAAGAGTGGTGGATACATCGTGCCCGCATCGAGCGCATTTGGACCCGCCACTCCGATCTGGAGCGTGGGACAAGTCGGTGGGTTTTACGGCGGACCCACACAGTGCGGCGCGTTCCGCCAAAGCAACGGTTCGACACTCGTGACGCTCACAAACACTGGAACGGCATTCGAAGTGGACGCGAGCGGTGCCACCACCGCCACACGACAACTCACCGGACAAATCGCGCGAGCCGTTCGCTATCGCCTCGTCGACGGCGTCTGGATCGGTCACTGACGCGCGAGCAGGTCTCCGCAGACGAGAACGATGTAGAGTGCGTCCGTGGACGACGCTCTCGAATCGCGCAAAGCCTTGCTTCATGAACTCGCCGATGGCGCGCGGAAGATTGCGCTGCACTTCTATGGACGCCAAGACCTCGGCGTGGAGTTGAAATCTGACGCATCTCCAGTCACACAGGCCGATCGCGGCATCGAAGAGTATCTCCGCACCACCATTCAATCTCGTTTCCCACACGACGGGGTTCTCGGTGAAGAGCTTGGCGAGAGCTGTGGCGAGAGCGCCTTCCGCTGGATTCTCGACCCGATCGATGGCACGGTGAGCTTTGCCAATCGCGTTCCGCTCTTCGGAATCCTGATCGCCCTTGCGCACCGAAACGCCAACGGCCAGGACGAAACCGTTCTCGCGGGGGTCGCAGATTTTCCCGCCCTTGGCGAGCGCGTGATCGCGCAGCGCGGGTCCGGTGCGCAATGGATTCGCGATGGGAGTGCGACGCAAGTGGCAAAGGTGCGACAGTGTGATCGAATTGCGGATGCGCTCATTTGCACGAGCGGAAGCGAGTATTACATCAAGGCCGATCGCGTCGATGCGTTCGTACGACTTGCAAACTGTTGCGGACGCATCCGAGGGTGGAGCGATTGCTATGGCCTCCTCCTCGTCGCAACCGGGCGGGCGGATGCGATGGTGGATCCAATCATGCACCCTTGGGACATTGGCCCGTTCGCGGTGATCATGCCTGAAGCGGGCGGCGTCATCACAGACTGGTCTGGAGCAAGGAGGCTCGACGGCGGAAACGCAATCGCCGCCTCTCCTCGGCTCGCCGTCCAACTTCGATTGGCACTCCAGCGCTGATCCATGTGCGACCTCGCATCGAGGACTTCCGCAGATAGTTGCACCTTCGCATGCCTCGCGTGCGATTCTGTACTACTTTAGAGGGGATGACGCCGCGCGACCCAAGTCGACGAAATGCGATCAAGAGTAGATTGGGCGCGCTCATCGCTATGGGTGCGTTCAATGGGAAAGTAAATGCAAGCGCATTTCTCGCCCGCGAGCATCCGTCCATGATTCCTCCGTCCCCGCCCCGATTCAGGATCGATCCAGTTCTTCGTCTGCACTCGCTTGGAACGAGCGAAGTCATCGGCGGACTTCCATTCGCACCAACATGGTTAGGGGATGCATTTGGCTCGGGAACGCTGCCGTTCCATTCTTGCGAGCACTGCGCTGAGTACCCCGCGGTCGAAGAGCGCATCGATGTCGCCATCATTGGCGGCGGACTCTCCGGCCTCGCACTCGCGCATCAACTCCGACATCGCAACACCGTGCTCTTTGAGTTGCGTCCACGCCTTGGCGGCAACGCGATGGGCGAGTCTTTCCGTGCGCAATCCTGGAGCCACGCGAGTGCGTACTTCATGCAGGATGATCCAGGCACGCCCCTGCAAGACCTCTACGAGGAACTCCGCCTTCCCGCGCTCTGGCGGCAAGACAATGGTGAATTCGCCTTTGAGTACGACGGCGCGGTGACCGAATCGTTGCTCGGGCGCGATGCAAGCCCGAAGGATCGTGCGGCGCTCGCGGCGTATCAAGCTGCGGTCAAGGAGTTCGCGTTCGGCGAGTATCCCGAGATTCCATTCGATGGCAGACCATCCACGCAGATACTCGAACTCGATAGCCGCACCTTCCGCGAAGATCTTCTGCTGCGTTGCGGTGAACTCCCGCCTCGCCTGCAGTACCTCTTGCAGGCGTATTGCGCTTCGAGTCTCGGTGTCGGCACAGACGAACTCAGCGCAGCTGCTGGTTGGAATTTCGTTGCTGCTGAAGAGTTCGGCCGCAATGTCCTTCCGGCTGGAAATGCAGGCCTCGCGCGGGCGCTGTGGCAGCACGCGCGGACGAATGGAAACGGCGGGCAAGGCGCTCATTTTCGCGCCCAAGCGACGGTCGGTGCCGTGGAACTCACGCCGGGCGGAGCATTGGTCTACTGGCGCGATGGGGAAGGAAAACGCAAGACGACCTTCGCTCGGCAGGTTGCCTTCGCCAACGCGAAGCACATCGTTCGACACATGCTGCCATGGTTGGAAGAGGCCGACCCCGCGAAGCGCGAAGCGATGCAACTCGTCCCGACCGTGCCGTATCTGGTCGCCAATGTGGTGCTCGATGCGCCACTCGGACATGATTTCTACGACCTCTACCTCAACGGGAGCACGGTGTTCCCCACCGACGCAAACGAGTTCGAGACCGCGCGCATCATCACGGATGCAGTCAATGGCGGATTCGCGCTTCACCCAAACAACAAGGGCGTCCTCACGGTCTACTGGCCGTTGCCTTGGCACACTGCGCGGTTCACGATCGTGCAGGAATCCGACTGGCGTGCATCGGCAATTCGCGCCGCGCCACAGTTGCAAGCGATGCTCGCGCTGCTTCAGGTTGATCCAGCGTCGGTGGCACAAGTACGACTTGCGCGTTGGGGGCACGCCATGCCGTTTGCGCAGCCAGGTACCTATTCGAGCGGACTCCCAGACGAGCTCCGCCGCCCGCTTGGCGACCGACTGTGGTTCGTGAACCAAGACAATTGGTTGCTCCCCGCAGTGGAAACTGCGCTGACGGAGGCGTTGTGGGCCGCGCCACAAATCGATGCCGCACTCTCCTGAACTCGCTGCAGTGCGCGACGAGAACTGCAGTGAGCGGCGCGCAAACTCCGTCGAGAATTCGGGCAGAAGATTGGGAGAGTTTTTCGATTCAGGGTCAGTCGCGTGGTCCAATGTCACGCATGGAAAAGATTCGATCGTTGATTCCCGCCCCCCGGACGAGCGCTGCGGGAGTAGTGCTGCTCGTCTGTATTCAAGTGCTTGCGCACGACGGCATTGATTCGCACGCGCATCGGAGGAGGCCGCCCGCACTCGCACGAGAGTCAGTCGAGCGGAAGGTGCCGCCGGCTCATTCGGTGACGCGTCCATTCGATGCACCGCTGCTGCAACGAGCACTCACCCAGAATGAAGCGGCATTCACGGTCGCTGGCCTGCCGGACACGCAGAACTACAGCGAGTTCATTCCCGCGACATTTCTCGCGCAAACCAGTTGGATTGCGACGAATCGCGACCAACTCAACATCCGATTCGTCTCGCACTTCGGCGATGTGGTCAACCATGCGCTGCAAGAATGGGAATGGGCGAATGCCGACGCGGCGATGACCGTGCTCGATGCGGCGGGCGTGATCTATGGCGTGTGCCCTGGAAACCACGACATCACACCCGATGGCGTGCCAGGCAGCACCTATGTCCCACAGCAGTTCCTCGCGCACTTCGGACCGCAGCGATCGAGTCATCAGCCTTGGTTTGGTGGCGCGTCGCCTTCAGGCATGAGTTCGTTCCAGTACTTCAATGCGGGCGGAATCCCGTTCCTTGCGTTGCACCTCGACTGTGATACCCCGATCGTGGAACTCGCGTGGGCGCAAGGAATCCTCGACACGCACAAGGGTCGACCAGCGATCGTCACCACGCACAAGTACCTTCAAGATGCGGAGGACTATTCGTCGGGCGTTCCGATCGTCCCGAGTGGTCGCTATCCCTCAAGTTGGTACACCATCGAGTCCTTCTACAACCCCAGTGGCATTCAGTCCGAGGACTTCTACGCGTGGTTTCTGCGCAAGAACACCAACATCTTCCTCGTGCAGTGCGGACACTTTCACGCGGAGTATCGCCAGACAAGCCCCAACATCGAAGGGCGGTTGATCCACGAGGTGCTCGCTGATTTTCAAGACGATCCCAATGGCGGAAATGGCTGGATGCGCATCTTGGCGTTCGATACCGAGCGGAACACGATTGACTTCGATACCTACTCACCCACGCTCAACGCAACTCGCACAACCGACGAGAGTGATTTCACCCTCTCGGTTCCCTTCGACGAGTACCGGCTTCCCCCAAGCGAGCAGTTCCGCGCGTTCCAACAGGGTGTTGGGAGTTACAGCGGCGCGCGCGACACCTGGGTGAGCGAAGCATCACCGGATGCGAGTTTCGGGCAGGCGAACACGCGTGTGTCGGATGACGATGTCTCCAACGCGTTCTTCAGCGACGCGCAAGGCCAAGCGCTCCTGCGATTCGAAAACATCTTCGGCGCGCAAAGCATCCCATTGGATGCGACGATTCTCTCGGCCACGCTCGTTCTCGATCTCCCTGACGACATCGATAGCGCACTCTATAGCCCTGACTTCTTCGTCTATCTCGTGGAGCGCGCGTGGGAGGAGAGTTCCACATGGAACTCCCTCATCGGCGGCCTCACGGTTGGTAGCGACCTGAGCGTACTCCTCGCGACATTTCCTGGCGACAATGTCCCAGACACCGACACGATGCGGCGCATCGATGTGACGGCGGCCGTCTCGCTCTGGCAGCAGGGACATCCCAATTTCGGCGTGGCCATTGTCCCTGAAGTGATCACCGGCAACGACGATGGAATCGAAATCCGCACGCGAGAGAACGCGAACATCATTCTTCGGCCACGCCTTGAGGTGGTTTTCACGCAGTTACCTGCGCCGCCTTGCGCAGATTTCAACAATGACCGAGTCGTGAACGCCGCGGACCTCGCTGCGCTGCTCGCCGCGTGGCAGACACAGCATCCGTTTGCCGATCTTGATTGCGATGGCGTCGTCGGTGCGACGGATCTCACAAGACTTCTCGCGGATTGGACATGAAGCCATCCGGAGGGTCAACGGAGATCAGGCGCCTCCGCTTCGGCCTTGGGCATGGTGCCCGCCAACGAGAGCGTGCGAGTTTGACTGCGTTGTTACGGAGCGTCACGCTCGATGCGCAATTGAACGGGTGTTGTGGTTGAAATCGCTCTTGTCCGCCCGCGCATGGCTCTTCTTACGCGAAATCAAGCGAGTCCCATTGAGCATCGAACGCAAAGGCATAGTTCTTCCATCGGCCGATGCTCGCGTTGTTGATCTTTCGGCGCACCTGCTCGTGGCTCAGCGTCAAGACTGTTCGTTCGTTCGCTTCCGGACTCATTACGCGCTGATCAAATCCTACGCCAAGGTGCTCAAGCACGCGCCGGATTTCAACTTCCGGACTCGCGACGAGCGCTTCGTACCGAACGCGCACCGCACGCAGGGCCAACGCCTCGAAGGATGGTGCCACGAGTTTTCGCTCCGCGACAATCACGCGGCGAATCATGTCGAGGTTTGCGGTGAACCCGAAGGAGTTCGGATGAAAATTCGACAGGAACATGCTGATCGCACAATCACGCGCCTCCCGCTCGATGTGCACGAGAGAGATCCCAGGGAGCACCGCAGCCACCGCCGGAAGCAATCGCCACGCACGCAGCGTCTTATCAAAGGTGTGCGACGCACCCGCGCGCCTCCTCGCATGGGCTCCCGCGAGATACTCGGATTGCAGATGCGATGCGTCTCTCGCCGACAAATCGCGCAGGCGATCCGGCCAGACGCCCTTCGAAACAAGTGCCTCACCCAAGTTGGAAACGCCTTCAAACTCGCCGATTCCCGAGATGGAGGGATGACGGTCGAGCATCTGTTCGACAAGCGTCGTTCCACTGCGAGGAAGCCCGACGATCATCGCCGTTTGGTTGCAATCAGGTGGCAAGGCGCGACGCGTGTACGGACCTGCGCCCACTCGAACGGCGCGCGAAAGCAGCCGCAGTTGCTCATGCGCGTCGGCCTCCACCCCGAGAATGTCAAACGGTGGCGTCGTCTGCTGGTGAATCGAATCCGCAAGTTCAAACGCTTCTCGATATCGCGCGTCCGCGTCGAGCATCCGCACCGCCTCAAATCCGGCGATGCGCTTGAACGACACATGCTTGCTGTGAGCCACGCACGAGATTAGTTTCTCAATCGCTTGGGGTCGATCACTCCGAGCGAGTTGCCTCGCTTCAAGCAGCGCTCCCCGCTCATCTGTCTTCCAGTCAGTGCGTGAAGCGAGGAGCGCATCCGCTTCACTTCGGCGACCGCTCCGAGAGAGGACTTCCGCGAGCATGATGGTTATCTCAACGGCGTTCGATGGGTTCTGCGCAAGAAGGGCGCGCAGCCTCTCGACGGCGAGGGTCGTTCGCCCGAGTCGATGGTCGACGACCGCGCGCACCAATCCGAGAAATGGGTGCGCCCGCTCGAGAGCGAGCCCGCGTTCGGCGATCTCGGCCGCCTCGTCGAGATTGCCACGACTGAGTGCTGCGTTTGCTTGCGTAAAAAGCTGGTTGACCTTGCTTTCCAAAGGCGGCATCGACCTGACAGCCTACAAGCGGAACTCGCGCCTGGCGGCCAGCCCCGAGCGCACGCGAGCACCGAGGTTGGAAGTCTCGCTCGGGGCGAACACATCGTGCCGGAGATTTTCCGAAGCCACCCGACGCTCGGCGAGTGCAGGTCTCTGATGAACGAGCGCGCTCCCTTCGCGCATTGCGTGTCGGCGATTGCGTTCGGTGAGCTCAAAGTGCGTGGGCGGTCGGTCATCCGCTCGGGGGTTTGATACCGCGTCCCAATTCCAAGTTTGTAGCCCTTCCCAAGGGGAGACGAGCGGTCCCGCAAAGACTCCCGAGTCCAGAAACAAGTGGTCGGTGAAGGCCCCGCTTTCTATAGGTGCTGGGTATTGACCCGTCACGGGGCATCGAGGCGCAACTGGACCCAGTCCCACGGCTCAAACTCCAATCCAGGCCCCTCTGACTAGGCAGCGCGTGCCAGTTCAGAGGTTCCCCGACCGATATCTAGCGGCGCGCCTTCCCCGCTCGCATTGCGGAAACGGTCGAGCACAGCCGTCCTTCCAATTGTGCCGCACAATCCAATCCTCACCGCCAGCGTTGCATCGCAATGCGTTGGCGCTGCTCTAGTTATGCGCGTCCCAATACCGACCCTGTAAATTCTCATAAAATCCGGGTGTTTCGTTTGCACCCTGGCTTCGTTGGGTCACTCTCCCCGTTGAGAGTTACCGCTGGATTCGCGCACGATTGAGAGCGTGCTCGTTTCACGGTTGCACTGGTTTGTTTGACCGTCTGAAATCACACCCTTTTTTCTTTGGAGAGACTCATGAAGACCATGCTTGCAGTCGGCACGCTCGCTGCCGCCGTTGCATCCGCCGCCTCGGCCGATGTGACCTACACCTTGACGAGCCAAACGTTCGCAGGATTTAACTTTGTGGAAGCCGCGACCGCGGGCAGCCTCTCGGGCACCCTCACCGGCGCTTCCATCAACGTCGTCCTCAACGCCTCGGTTTCCTGGACCTACGCCGACGATCTGGCCGTGTATGTTGCTGGTACGCCTCTCGCAGCGGGCGGCATGCTCCAGTGCGGCGGGTACTCGAACCTCCAAGCCGGTCAGCGGTACTTCTGGCCAAACGGCGGAAGCTCTGCGGTTGGTACGACCTCGATCGGCACCGTGAATTTCACGACCGGCATTGACATGGCTGCAAATCCAACCATGTCGGTCTGGATCGGAAACGGTTACGGTGCTGCTGGCACCTCCGGCACATGGAGTGGCACGATCACGCTTCACGGCGTGAACGAGGTTCCAGCTCCAGGCGCGATCGCCCTTCTCGGTCTCGCCGGCCTCGCTGGCCGTCGTCGCCGCTAATCGCGAATCGGTTGACCTCGCACGGTTTCTCGGAACTGGAGAGAGTCAAGCCAAGTTGACACATGACTCGGGGCGGTTCGCAAGAACCGCCCCGTGTTCGTTTTTGCGTGCATCGCTTGTAAGTGTCACTGCCCCTAGGCGAACTGCCTGAACCGCTTTCGAGGATCCTCGTTCGCGATTTCCTTCGCGCACGATGTCAGCGACCCGTCGCGCCCTCAATGGCAGCCGCCCAAAGCTCGAAGGTTTTTTCAACCGCTCCCCACGTACTGAACTGTTCCAAGCCGGCCCGACTCGTCGCGTCTGTGTCGCGGAAGCGAAGCATCAGCGCACCATCACCGCCGTTTGAAATCGTCGCCTCCACTGCCGCGTAACCCCGCCCCGATCCCATCACGCGGCTAGCCGGCACGAGATTTCGGAACGGCTTGTTCGGAACCGCCCGCACGATTTTCGCGCGCACGACGAGCACCTGCGGCCCTGCGGCAGACGCCCGCGCGTACCTTTTGAAGAACGCGGACTCAAGGTCCTTCTGCAGTTTCGCGCGCAAGTCGTCGAGTTGCGCCGACTCAACATCATCACCTTGCGTTGCATCAGGCGCGATGGTTGGAAACTCAACAAGTACGGAACTGAAGGTCGAGAAATCCGCGCCAATCGCGCGAGTGATGTCAGGCTCCGGATCAACCAATGAGTCCTTCACGCTCGGACTCATGGGATCTCTATTGAGCGGCCCCTGCCCCCCACATCCAGCGCAGGCGAAAAGACCGACGAAAACAAATGAGTGCTTGACGATTGAGTTGGAAACGCGCATCGATCCATCATAACTCACGCGACTGCTCACCTTCACGGTTCTGTGCGCAGCGCAACCTCGGTCCGTGTGCATGCTTCTTCCGAGTCATCCACGCGCCTTCCCGAGCACCGCCACGGATGCGCAACGCTTCTCCCCGCGAGATTCGATTCACTTTGCGGTCGTTGAGGACTCATCCTCGTTCGGATCGTCGGCGGTCTTCCCCCGGACAGTATTGCGCGCCTTACTCGGCTCTGGGCCAGGAACCGCATCCTTCCAGCGAGCAAGTTTCTGCGCCCACTGCGGTCGCAGTTTCCCCGTCGCATCGAGTGAGATCGCACGCTCCAGATTCGAAAGCGCTTGTGCGCGATCGCCCATCGACCAAAATGCAAGCGCGAGCGTCTCGGCGGCGCGCGCATCGTTTCCGCCTGAGAGGGCATCGGCTCGCTGCGCAAGTTCAAACGCCCACGGGACATCTCGATGCTGGACATACGCCGCACTTAAGACTGTCTTTGCGATAGACCGGAGCACGGTCGCGTCTGCTTGGTACTGACTCGCAAGCGTGCGTCCATACGCGTACCCCTCCGCTTCTTCGCCCATCGATCCGACAAGTGCCCCAAACCGAATCAACTCGAAGACTGACTTTCGTTCCGAAAATCCGGCGATAATCGCATCGACAAGGATGCGCAGTTGGCTCCAGTCTCCACTCTTTTCACATGCCGCATAGGCCTGGTTGATTTCATCCCGCGCGCGCTTCTCTTGCGAGTTGAGGATGAACTCCGCGCGAATCAACTCCGGCTTCCAGGTCCCCTCCAGCACCGCACCCAGCGGCTTGTCCAGCTCGTCGGGATGTCCATACCACTGCACCACTCCGTCTTGCACAACGAAGACTCTCGGCGTGGTGTGTTGCAGCGTGGCGAGTTGAAACTGCGAGAGCGTCGACTTGTCTGGGTCTGCGGCGATTGGGTAGGTGAGTACCTCCCGTCGATTTTCTTCTCCGAGCCACGCGGTGACGAGTCCCGGCTCCTCTTCAGTCACTGCAAAGAGCACAACGCCGCGATCGGCGAATGCGCGCGCATACTCAGCGACGAGCGGGGCTGATTCCTCGCAATGCCCGCAGGTCGTGAGGAAAAACTCGATGAGGTACACCTTGCCCGGCTCCCAGCCAACGACCGGGCCACCCTGCACCCAGGATGCGATCTGCGGAAATGCGACCTTGGCCGCTGGGAAGAGGCGGGGGCGGGCACGGCGCCAGGTTGGCGGCGTCGCTGGCGGAGGTGGCGTTGGGGGTGCCGCGATGGGCTGAGGCGCGGGAGGGGGCGCGGACTGCCCGAGGTCGGCTGCCTCGAATGCGGCTCCCCGCCCGACAATGATTATGAAAACAGCGCCCCAAACGATTCGAATCCGCATACCAACACTCCTAGCAACATCTAAGGCTTTCCACTCTTCTCGCCGCAGGACCGAGCGGTTCTTCCGAAGAAACCGATATCAGAAACTACTACAACCAACACCGCTCCGCAACCCTGCCCTACCCCTGATCGCCTCAAACCAGGAACTAACGCGCTACTCGGTGCGAACCTACCCTTGACTGCACCCGCTTCTTGAGCGATTGTTCCTTGTATGGACGCACAACGACTCACAATTTCCGCCGCTCCGGCTGGGCTCGTGCAAGCGCGTCGACGCGCCTTCACGCTCGTTGAATTGCTCGTCGTAGTCGCGGTCGTTGGGTTCCTCCTCTCCCTGATTCTAGTCGGCGCCGGAAAGTTGAAGCAGCAAGTTCGAATGACTGAGTCGATGCAGCATCAGCGAACCATTACGACAGGCTTTCTCTCCTACTTCGTTGAGAATAGTGGCAAGTTTGCGGGGGTTGACACTGGCGCGCACCCTACCTACGACTGGGTTGTGAGTTCTGTCGCTGGCAACACGACCGAAGAAGGCTTCGAAACGGAGTCAGCCATGACGAATGGCGCGCTGTGGAGTTACATCGGAGACCTCACCGTCTACAAGAGTCCGTTCGATCCGCATTCGGCAACCGATCGATTGCGGAGTTACTCACTGAATGGATTCCTCGCCTCGACCGAAACCGCAGTCTTCTGGGGCGGCCCTCCAAGCGCGCAGATCGACCGCATGTCGAAAGTCGTGCATCCAGCCGAAACACTCTGCTGCGTCAGCGAATTCGATCATCGCAAATACAACCACGATGGCTGGATGATCATGGGCAACTTCAGCTTTGTCTGGCGCGACAAGTTGCACAACTGGAATCCAGGGTATTGGGAGTTCTCGTACATGGACGGGCATACCGAGCCGTTCCATCACGCGTCTAATCAGGCGGACGTCGACCACTTCATGAATCTCGAACAAGAGAGTTTCTTTTTCGAAACTCCTGATTACAAGTGGCTCGTCCTCCACCTCTATCCAGGGCAAGATTGGTGATCCGCCGAGATTTGCATACTCTGTCTCTGATTGGAGCCATTGCAGCGAGTGCGGCGTCAGGGCTTCTCGTCGTTGGCTGCGAGCACACGAATGCTGCGGGTGATGCGACGCCTCCGGCAAGTGCGGCGCGTACGGTTGAGAGCGGAAATCAGAGCCGAGCGCTCACCCCCCAAGAACTCGAATCCTTGAAAGTTCGCCCCGCGACGAAGATTTCGGTCGACGACATGGGATCCACCGGCCTTGCCGCCCCTGTGAGCGAAGCACAAGTTCGGGTTCGAGCACAGCAAATCGTCTCCGAGACGCGATTCGAGAGTTTCCGTAACCTCGCGAAGCCATACCTCGCGACGGTGCGGAGCATGCTGCCACTCGATCATAAGTTCGGGTCGAACGAGATCACCGCCGAGGAGTCCGCTCGTTACTGGAAGCTTGACGGCGAGAAAAACGCACAGTGGCGCATGGTCTGGGCATGCATCTATGACGAGCGTTGGTCGATTGAAGATCGCGGCGCGATGATGCAGTGGCTACTGTTCGAATCAAACGCCGACCACGGCTCTTGAGCGCGTACCGCGTACCTCGCGTGCGAATCACTCGTCTTCGTCGACGCCAAACTCTTCGTGCGCGTGGTCCTTCTCAGCGTCGATCTTGGCAAGCATCGACTTCGCAGCGGAAAGTTTGCCATTCATGACGGCGAGTTCAAGTTCAAGCAGCGCTTGAGCAAGCCGAATCATGTCTTTGCGGAAGCGCGTCGCAACTTCCGCCTTCGCCGCATCGCCCGCCGCGTCCTTCAGGATGTCCGCGGGGAGCGGCGCGTTCTTCGCGAGAATACAACCTCGCTCCATCTCACCAATCAGCTTCAGATTGTCCGCAGTCTTCGATGCATCTTCGATCGATCCGGTGAGTGACTTGAGCGCTCGGTTCATCGCCTTCATCGAACCACCCATGCTTGGATTCTCGCCGCGACCACCGCGAGGCGCGCCGCCGTCTTGACCTGCTCGACGAGAACCACCGCGCACGGGTGCCTGCTCTCCGTTCTGCGCGCCGGGCGCCTCCTGTGTTGGGACGGACTTCGAAGAAACTGGTGCGTCCTGCGCGATCGCCGGCATCGCGACTGCGAGGAGAATCGTTGTGGTCGCTGCGAGTGCGGCGAGTGAGAGTCGGGAGATTCGATGGGTGGAGGTCATGGAGGTATTGGAGGTATGGGAGGTGATGGAGGTCGATTCGCCAGTAGAGTGCGATTCATCGATTGAAAAGCCGTCCAAGCAAACCAGCACGCGCCTTCGAGTGGCTGAGGAGCAACTCCAGTTCGCCGCTGTCAAAGAACACGCCCTTGCAGGATTGGCATTGATCGATCGCGACATTCTCAAACGCCTGCTCCTTCATCTCCGCGCCACACTTTGGGCAGCGAAGCCAATGTGCGGACTTCGCCTCGGCACTCGCCGCGGCCTTCCGCTTTGCGTCTAACTGAGCGCGCATTTTTTCCAGGGCCTTCGCGTCGAGTTCGTGAAAGCGTGCGTCTTCGTGACTGTAGCCAGTGGGTTCCGTGATGTTTGACATGAGAAGTTCCGAGCGAGCACGAAGTATACGCGACCACTCGGCGCACCGGTGCAGACAGGATCGATGCACAGGCACGAACTAGTTGCAATCTCCCCATGCGCTCAGAAGTATTGACATGTCGGCAGCGTCGGTGATCCCATCATGATTGAGATCGGCAAATCCCCCCGATCCCCATTGCGACAACATCGCTGACAGGTCCTGCGCGTTGACAACTCCATCATGTTGCGTCGGCGCGATATCGGCGAGGCAGACACTAGGGATGCTGTTGGCGTCCGCGGGGTCGCTGCCTGCGAGAATCTCATCCGCATCGAAGTACGTGTCGGTATCGCGATCGACGCCCAGTCGCAACTGCGTTCCGGCGGGGACAAGTGTGTAAGTCAATTCACTCCCAACCGAGGCCAGCGCGAGCAGTTGCGCGGGCGAGAGCAGCGGCTCTGCCGCACGATCGCTTCGGAAACTTCCGCCTTGGAACACCCATCCCCTCGCGGCACCACTTTGATTGCCCTTCACGATGAGTGCAACCTGACCGGCCGACGCCAATGCCACGAATGCATTGATGCGCGCCGTGTCGTTGCCGACTCCGGTCGCCGTCGTCTGCGCTCCGACACCTGCGAGTGTCTCCGTGCCAAACGAGAGGCAGAATGCTTCGACATCACGACGCTGCTGCGCACCAACCGCGCCCCCAGGGAATGCAAACCCGACCGAGAGCAGGTCCTGAATCGTCGCCTCTTCTCCATTGTGGTCAAACCCGAAACCGCGAAGCGCCGTCGTTGAGCCTCGATTCGCGCCTACCTTTCGCCAAACATCGCGAAGTGGAGCGTTCTTGCGATTCTGCGCTTCGCCACCGGGAGCAGGAATGTCCACAACATTGTTGGAGCCGATGATCCCCGCGTGACAATTGAGGCAAGTCAGCCCAGGAGGCGCGCCAAAGATCTGCGCGTTGTTAAAGATCGTTTGCCCCGTAACCGGATTGCCCGTGCCGCCGATACCGGTCACCACGCCGCCAAAGATCGGCAGCGATGTCTTGAGTGAATTGTCGAGGTTTCGGTTCGGATTAGGAGGGAAGGTGAGGGACGCGAGGTAGTCGGTCATCGACGACATCTCCGCCATCGTCAGCTCCGCCGATCGACCTTGGAGATGTGTAAACGCCGCGTTGAACTCCGTGATGTCATCCTTCTCGCCGCGCCAGTGCATCGGCTCGTTCCCGATGATGCCGAAGAGTGTCTGCGTTGTCATAGGCCCCTTCATGGGATGCCACGCAATGCAACCCGGAACTTGACAGGTCTCATCGAATGCCTGCACCGCGCCGGTCGGATCCCCAAGGTCCCACCCGAGTCGATCGCTGCGACCATCGATGTGGCACGTCGCGCATGCTGTGTGGCCGAGGCCGGAGGTGAGATTCGTGTCGAAGATGAAGCGACGACCGTTCTTCACAAGGATCGGCGTCGCATCGTGGAAGGCCACGCGCGCAGACTCGGCAAGCGATGTCGAGCTGATCGCACTCACCGACCCGTCGAAACGATTCAGCACATACACAAAGTCCCCGCTCGGCGACGCAACGAGACCGCTGGGCCCCTCTCCCACCGCGACTTTCGCGAGTCGGGAACCGGAGGGGCTCAACGCGATGACTGCGTTCGAACCAAGCGATGCCACGAACGCGGCACTGCCGTCGGGCAACCACGCAACGCCGCGCGGATCGCCAATCGACTGATACCGCTCGAGTTCAGGAATGGAGGATGTCGTGTAGGTGAGATGCGGGTTGAGATCCGTAATCACTGGCGTGCCAGTACCGCCGGATTGGACGAATGCGCCAAACATCTTCGCGAACTTTGCGTCAATCACGGGCTCAAATCGAATCTCGTTACTCGCCTCGATGCCGACTGCCAAGATCGTTCCGCTCGGCGCGACGCCAATCCCTGCCACACAACTCATCAAGCCAGTGACATAAGTCGTCGCAAGCGTTGTCCCGTTCACAACCGCGATATCGTTGTCGACGACATCCCAAGTGATCTGACTGGTCCAGTTTCGGTTGTTGTCATCGATCCACTGATTCGCGGCATTCTTGCGCGCGATGTGTGCGACTCGTGGCGGCAGTGGTTGACCGACGGCGCGGGGTGGATTGAATGCGTTCCCCGAGTTCGGCGGAGGATTGACGCCCGCGTAGGGACTTGCCGGGCTGTTCACTGTGGTCCGTGGAATGACGGTTGTCTTGTTGCCCGATTCAAAGATCGCGACATAGACAAGCGTGCCGGAGGGGCTGACTGCGAGCGCGCGCGGCTGTGCGCCGTTGATCACCGTAGTCGTCAGGCTCGGCGTCGCACTCGCGGGATCAAAGCTCACCAACCTCGACGATGCGGCGAGTGATACAAACGCGCGCGCGGGCTTCACCGTAAAGACAATGTCGGCCGGCTCATCGCCCACGAGTATGGTGCGCATCACGCGCATCGAGGCGAGGTCCACCACACTGACGGAATCGGAGATCTGGTTCACGACCCAAGCTTCACCGTTACTGCGAACGCGCACGGAAACTGGATCCACACCAACCGGAACTGCGCCTCGCCGCACCGGCATTCCGTCGACGAGGTCGAAGACCTCCAACTGGCCGTCCGCCGTATTGACCGCGACGAGTTTGCTTCCATCCGGCGTGACATCAATCGGGTGCGACTGCGGTGATTCAAAGTTGATGAAGCCAGTCTGCGCGAGCCCGGAGGTCGCGCAGACGAATGCAAGCGCGGCACTCGAGAGTGTTCGCAGGGAGGATGAAGCGCGATGGCAAAGCGGAGATTCGGTCGACATGAGTGGTCCCGCGAGGTGTTGCCCGTTCCTACTGAGGCGGGGACGACGGGACCAAGATGTTCACGATCGAATCCCAATCCTCGCAAGCAATCAGTCTTTCGCAGTTCGGCTCAGATCGGCTTTGCAGGCGCGTCAGAGGAACCAGCGGGCTTCGCCGGTGCCTCTTCCACGGGTGCGGTTTCTCTTGCTTCACCGGCATCACTGTCGTCAGACTTCGCCGGCTTCTTCTCCGGCAGCTTGCTGCTCTTCGATTGCACTGCAATGGCCTCGGAGAATTGATCGCTTGTTGGGTGTCCAATGAACGCGATCTTTCCGTCCGTGCCCACGACAAATGCGCAGGGAATGCCGCCCTGCTTGGCAGCTTGCATCCATGCCTTGCTCATGGAATTGTCGCTATCAATCGCAACTCTGTACTCCATCTTCTCACCTTGACCGGCAACAAACTTCTTCACTCCGGCCGCGGCGTTCTTCGTGCGCTCGCTGCCCGCCACGCCAATGAAAATGATGTTGGGATTTGCCTTCTGCAACTCGGTGAGATGCGGAATGCTTGCGACGCACGGCGGACACCAGGTCGCCCAGAACTCCACCACATACGCGGTTCCCGGTTCAAGCTTTCGAACCCGCTCACCTTTCACCCAGCCATCCACGGAAATTTTTGGCGCGGCGGAGCCGACTTTGAGATCCGCGGCGTCTGCGCCCGAGCAAGGGAGCAAGGAGGAAACGATGAATGCCGCGCAAAGTGTGGG